>Ga0169931_10009430_pt1 | contig 14075 bp, 9 predicted proteins | sample Kivu_15m_20L_FD_129675 | JGI IMG/M metagenome (GOLD analysis project Ga0169931, IMG submission 129675) | Freshwater microbial communities from Lake Kivu, Western Province, Rwanda to study Microbial Dark Matter (Phase II) - Kivu_15m_20L... | ecosystem: Environmental > Aquatic > Freshwater > Lake ...
TTTAATCATTAATTTTGTAACAACTTAAAATAAATACTTAATTCTTATTTATCTGAAAAACATAAAATTTATCTATAAAATTTCTTATATCAACTATGAATGAAATAATTATACAATTCTATCTACCAAACATATGAAAATATAAAACCAGTTGTAATATCAGATAATTACTAGTAAATGTATAAAAATAATTTAAAGTCCCCATATAAAGTTAACATACTATATATCGAAGATAATTTATATATTAATATTTGATTTTTGCATTACTATTGCGATTTACTCTCTCCTTAGGTGGGAGGAAAGTTGATTTAACAACAAGTTAATTAAGTTTTAGTAATTAAAATTCTTTATTAAAATTTACAAAAACAAGTAAAAAAATAGATTTACTTTATAAATTTTTTATCCTATATTAAAAAATAAACTAATTTTCTATACAATATTAAAAAATGTCTGTAATTTACCCTTTCGATTACGTAAAATCATCAGAAAAATTAAAAAATATAAATTACTTTATTATATATAGTACACTCTTATAAACATTTTTACACGCTGGTTTGACGAGATGAAATAAATTAGATTCAAAATAAAAATTAATTTTAAATTTAGAGAAATTTAATTAAATAAAATATAAAACACATAAACCTTTATATGACAATAATTTATACATTAATTATAATTAAGCAGTATAATAATCATTCTTATGAAATAAGATATACTGGAGAATATAAAATATATTAGTTTAAACATTTCAATAATCCAACAATTTGTTGAATTTTTTAAAAAAATTAATCAAAACATAAAAAAAAGATTCTTTATTAATAATTGCTTGTATTAAATTTACAATTAAATATCAATTTTGATATTATTTTTTAATGAAAAGAAATAATGCTACTCCAGGAAATGAAGATCAATATAAACAAAAAAATTCAAAAGATTCTCTAATGGACAATGAAGTCATTTACGAGTTCGGAGGGCCTATAGGAGCTATAGGTTTAATTTTATTTTCTCATTTCATTATGATTTACTTATGGGTTTCTTTAGAATTTCATGATGGTAACGTTTTCTATCCATCTGGATTTACGGATATATGGCCATGGCTTGTCAGAGTTTTTGGACTTTGGTATCAATATGCGCTTCCAACAGTCGAATCTGTTAAAATATACGGAACTTTTATTTTGATAGAAGTTTTATTAGCGATGTTTATTCCAGGACTTAAAATCAAGGGACTTCCAGTTCCAAGTGAAAACGGAAAACAATTAGAATACAATTGTAATGCTATTCATAGCTGGTATATCCTATTATCGCTTGTTATTTTTCTTCAATATTTTAAAATTTGGTCATTAGCTTCTGTAATTGACAATTTTGCTCCTTTGATTACAACAGCTATTCTAGGTGCAAATATTTTGTCTATTATACTTTACATTTCTGCATTTTTAACAAATAAAACCCACCGCATGTCTGGTAATCACATTTATGATTTCTTTATGGGTGCATCCCTCAATCCAAGATTTTTCAATATAGACCTGAAAATGTGGGCAGAGGTAAGAGTATCCTGGGCTTTATTATTCTTCCTCACTCTTTCAGCAGCAGTCAAACAATATGAAACAATCGGAGAAATCTCAGCAGAGATGTTTATTGTAGTACTTGCTCATTTTCTTTATGCTAACGCATGTCATAAGGGAGAACATTGTATCCCCACCACTTGGGATATTTTCTATGAAAAATGGGGCTGGATGATTATATATTGGAATTTAGCGGGTGTCCCATTCGTTTATTCCTTCCAATCTAGATTTATCCTTAAGCATCATCCTATAGGAAATGGAGCTTTTCTAAATACAATTTTGATCATATTACTATTACTCGCATATTATGTTTTTGATACAGCCAATGCACAGAAGAATCAATTCCGCATGATTGAATACGGAACTTATGTCAAGCGTAATACTTTTCCTCAACTACCTTGGGGTGTCCTTGAGAATCCTCGTTACCTAAACACCGAACATGGAAACAAGCTTTTAATTGATGGATGGTACCGTTACGCTAGGAAAATCCATTACACCGCTGATACCTTAATGGCACTCATTTGGGGGCTAAGTTGCGGATACAGCCATTTCTTACCCTTTTTTTATGTCTGTTTCTTCACTGGGATGATAATCCACAGGTATTTAAGGGATCAGCACAGATGCAAGAAAAAATACGGAAAAGATTGGGAAAAATATTGTAAAATTGTACCTTACGTATTCATTCCATACATCTATTGAAATATTTATGAAAATTTATTACACATAATTATTAAAAACTTTATAGGTTTAATATATTAGTATAATTTATTCTTAAATAAGATAGGTGTAAAATATATTCTACCTATATTGTCGTATGCATTGTATCTAAGCTTGATTCTATTAATTAATTTTACATGAAAATTAGTATTTAGTTTTATTAAAGCTTCTGCTTATTAAATTGGTGAAATTTTTAATTATGGAAAATACATTTCACGTCAATATGTAAAATGCTGATATATTTTACAGCTTTTAATACAGGTGAATAAAGTTAAAATAAAAAGTTGTTTTTCTTAAAAATAAAAATATTTAATCATATTTTAAAATCTTCTTCTTTTTCTGGTTTTACATGTTCCAGCTTCACAGTTTTTGGATACACATTCACTGGCAGTTCCACAGGCTTCTCCATCTTCTTTTTTACAACGGCTTTCACCATTGTCATATGTGCATTCATAACCGGATCCGCAATCAGCCATCTTTTCACATTTTTTGTTAAGGTCACCACGTCTTCTTCTGGTAAATACCAAGGCAAGAAGGCTAGCAAAAATTAAAGCAAATGTTGCAATCTTCATTATTTTAATTATATATTTTGTAATTTCAAATATTTATATTAAAAATTAATGATCTTTATTAAATTTAAAAATACTTAATAAATAAAAGTTAAGATAATTTAAGAAAAGGCTTTAACGAATTATATAATAAACATTTTAGTAGTCTTTTTCCTCTCAACAAATTAAAGTAAAATACCATATATAATTAGAAAAACAATTATATTAAATGTTACAAGATTCTATAATATGTTGTGATTTCTAATTTGATTTGAAAATAAATGGAATTTGTAATCATTTATTTATTTCAATCAACTTCTCGTGTTAATAATTACTGAAATTCTTTCCTTATTAAATATGATATTAAAAAATATACTTAATATGAAAGTTTAGATAACACAAAAACCTGGAATGATAGAATTATATATATGAAATGGTATTCTATCCATTTAGGATTGGATCATTCTTATCCCTCCTCATCTTATTTAATATTTTACAAAAAAATTCTACATTTAGGTTGAACTTAAATAATCATACTAAGTATTAAAACCATGATTTTCTACATAAAAAAGTGAGTTTCAAATATATTTAGACATCAGCTTTGACCAATTCAATTAATATAATAAACAAAATTTAATATTTTCATTATTATGAAAATTAATAATAAAATAGTATTTTAATTTTAATTAGAATTCTAACTTGATTAAAAATGAAAAATGTAAAACAGATTTTAACAAATAAACTTCAAGCTAACCATTATCTTAACATAGTCTCAAATTCAAATCTCTCTACGAAACAGAACGAGCCTATTTTAGATAACGTATGTAAATACATTTGTATACCATATACTCATATTTAGATTGCTACCAGAAGTGACGACGAGGGACAAATCGACTCAATAGATAATTACAGTCTAATAGAAAACAAAAGCTTCAGAAGCCAACAAGTTACTAAGAATACAAATACATCAGCTGAGTATGTAAAAAAACTAGAGAAAAAAATACGGGACCAAGCAAGGAGACTTACTGATCTCAACAAAATTCTCAACGAAGCCCAAAAAGAAAACGAAAAACTTTTAAAAGAACAATTTGAATCACAGGAACTTATATCCTCCCTACATGCAGAAAATAAAGAAATAAAGGAAAACAACATTTTCCTCATAAAGAATAAAGACAAGATCAAAAAGACACTTGAAGAAGGCCTAGCGGAAATGGAAGCATGCAAGGAAAAAGTAAAAAGTCTTGAGACACTTAGAGACGGTTTACAAGAGCAGATAAAATTACTAAAAGACAGCAACACAAAATTAACCAACGAAAAGGAGAAACTCCAGCAACAAAATTTGAATTTTTTAGAAAATTATGAAAAATTAGAAAAAGAAAATTTCGAAATTTTGTCAGAATTTAAAGAAAGGACAAATAACGAATTCGAAAAAATCCTAAAGGAGAAGGCGAAATTCGAATTAGAAAATATGAAACTAAAAGAGGAGATAGAAAATTCAGGAATGGGATACAAAGAAAATCATCCTCAGACGACTACTAAAATTGAATCCCAGCAACCTGAAGGGAGTTCTTTAGGTACTCAATCTGGAATCGATTACAAGCAGCTCTATGAGGATTTACGCAACGAATTCGAAGAATTCAAAAATTCCAAAAATTTAATTTCTGAAAAATTTCTCAGCAATTTAAAAAATTCCTATCAGAACAACGAAGAAGATTTGCTGAATGAACTTTATGAAATTACACAACAGAATAATTTTCTAATCGTTGAAACAAAAAAGTTTGAAATCGACCTTTCAAAACAGAGAAAAGAAATAGAACAACTTCACAATTCGAATTTTAAATTAAAAACACATAACGAAGAAGAAATCAAAAAAGTCAAAATTTTAGAGCTAGAAAAAGCTTCTTTAATTGAACAGATAGAGAAAATCAAAAAGGATTTAAACTTTTTCAAAGAATCGAAAGAAGTAGAGAAATCCTTCAAGAACAAAGAAATCGAAAAACTATTTGAAGAAATTTCAACAAACAAAAATGAAATCACGAAATTAAAAGAAGAATCGAAAGAAATGAAAAAATCAGAAATTGAAAAAAATCAAGAAATTCAAAAATTAAAAGCAGAAATACAAAAAGAAGAAAATCGAATTTTCAAATTAAAAGAAATCGAAGCAAATCAAAACGAAAGTTTGAAAAGCCTCTCAGAAAATTTTGAAAAGATATTAAGCAAATACGAAAAATCAGAAAAAGAAAATTTAAATCTAAAAGAACAAAACGAAATTTTAAGGGGGGAGAAATTAAAATCAGAATTTGAACAAAAAAACTTCGCACGTGAATTTGAGGAAATTAAAAAACAGAAAATGTGTGCGTTAGAAAAAGCACAAAGCGAGTTAAAACTCGCAAACGAAGAATTAGAAAAAACAAAAATTAAAGAAACCGAAATTGTAAATTTAAATAACGAAAATAAAACTCTGACTAAGACGAATGAATCTCTTCAAATGAAAATCGAACAATTTTCATCCGTACAAGAAAATATTCAGAAGCAATTTCAACTCCTTCATCAAGTAATAACAGAATACATCCATAAATACAATATTTTAGCTAACGAAGATTTAGATTCACTCCTAACAAGCAACTTTTCTCGGAAATTTTCTGAACTAGACACACACTTGAGTCAAAATGAGCGGGAGCGACTAGAACTAGTAGATATATTCCAGATAAATAAATCATGTTTTGAATTTATCAAAGCCCTCGCTTGCGAGTTCGAATACTGCTACGAAAAATTCATCGAAGCTAATCTAATTATCAAAGAAACAAATAAAAAGGTCACAAATTTAGAAAACACAATTCTACTACATACAGAGAAGGAAAATAAACTCAGACAGAACCTTGATTCTATACAAGAGGAAAAAGCCAAAATTGAGGAATTGAATAAACAATATAAAGAAGAACGAAAAGATTTGGGCGAAGAAATTAATTTGTTAAAAATCGAACGCGAAAATTTGTTGAAAACTTTGAAAGAGGCGAAAAATGAAAATTTCTTGAAGACACAAACTATAAAGAAGCTTGAGGAAGATTATGAAAAAATTTATATTAGATTTATCCACAATGAAACGGAGTTAAATTCCTACATAATAAAAAATGAAATTTTGAATCAGGATAGGTCTTTTATAGAAAGCATATTGATACAATTCGCTAAATTTTATCCAGATAAAAGAATAGCAAAGAATTTAAGTGAGATTGTGAATTCATGTCAGTTTATATTTAGAACAGAAAACGAGAAGCTAAAAATCGAGGAAAAATTGAGATTGATGGAAAAGGAGTATAATAGTAGTAATACTTGTGCTAATACAAATACTAATACAAATACTAGTATTAGTAATAGTCACTGCAATCTTTTAAATAGAGACAGTAACTCAGATCTTGCTGAGATTGTAAAGAACGAAATGAATAACATGAGAAGCCTTATTAATAATTTCAACAAGAAAATAGCCGAGAAGAAGGAGACTGTTAAGAAATTAGAGAAAGAAATTCAATCGATGCAGCTCGAGTTTAGGAATAGCCGTAGAGAATATGGGGGGAATATTCTTCATACCGCAGCAGGGCCAAGTGATCATAATAACGGAGAGTATTTGTATTGTCAGAGATTCAATACTGAGGGTTGCAATAAAATAAAAACAGAAACTGATGAAAGAAATGGAAATTTCAACAATGTCAACAATATCAACAATTTTAACAACTTAAACAATTTCAACATAGCTCCTATTAACAAAATTGAACTCTTATCCTTTGATTCCAATCCTTTAAGCCTCCTTGAGGAAAAGAACAACAATTTAGCCATTCTTCAACTTACTGACTATAACTCCTTAGAATTGGATTATTCGATTCAAGCTTCTCCCAAAAAAAATGAAGGTGGGATATCGAATAATAAAGGGATAAATGTAGAAAATTTGGTTAATTACGATACTAGATTGAATTCTTTTAATAAAGCTAATCATACGAATTTTAGAAGTAATTCAATCAAATGTTATAACCGCACTCGTATGATTGAGTCTCAATCTAATTCGCAATATTATCAGAAGAAAGAAAGAAATTTTAGTTTGAACCCAAGAAATATCAATAATGATTTGGATGTATTGAACACAAACTCAAACGAGAATGAAAAAATTGAAAACGAAAAAGCAGCCATTCCGAAAGCTATCGCTAATTCCTTTTCAGTAAAGAGAAGAGAGGAACTTAGAAAAGAAAGTATTTCAAGTTTGAAGAGAATTTCTCGGAATAATGTAGATATCAACGAGCTAACCTAAATTAAACACAACACTTATGCTATTTATTAGAAAGTAACTTCGTTAGTAACATTAAATAAATTTTCAAAAATTTTATAAGACAGCAGCCTGCTTTAAAGCATCATTAAACTTTATAATATTTCTAATATAATTTTCTAAGCTAAATTTTAGAAATTGTATCAATTAAATGGAGGAAATAAATTCAATTTCTCATTCCAACAACATAAGCAATAATCTAAATAATCCAAATAACCCTAATCTTCTAAACAACCCAGAAAATGAAAATAAACCTTACTTAGTCAATTTGAGTGATAAATACAATATAAAATTTTATTACGTTTGTCAATTGTTTGAATCCTGTGTGAAGGGAAAAACAAAATCTAAAGTAAAGTAATTTCAAATTTTAACTAATAAGACTAGTAGGGATGTTCCTGCAGAAATATTTTAAAGACTGCGAAAGTTTGTATCCTTTATTCAGACTTATTTTTCCAAAAGTATATATACATAACTAATTAATAAGTTAGACAGAGAGAGAGCTACCTACGGAGCCCAAGAAAGCTACCTAGCCAGGTATTACTCCCAGATACTCAGCCTCCCTGAAAAAGAAAAGCAAATGTTGAAGCATTGGAAGAACCCCAATTATCAACCACCAGGCGCCCCGACCGGAGATTTCGTAGCCCTTCTTGTTTACATACTCAAATCAAGATGTTCAGATGTGTCATCGATGACTCTTAACCAAGTGAATGAATTCCTGGATGAACTGTCGAGATCAACATCAACAGAGGAGAAAACGACATGCCTTGCTAAGCTTATACAAAAAGCAAGTGTAATGGAGCAGAAATGGATTATTAATATCGTACTTAAGGATCTCAAAATCGGAATCGGTCATGAAACTATTTTCAAGCATTTAGATCCGAGAGCTTTGGATGTGTATAATTCAACGTCAAGTTTAATCGAAGTTTGTAATTTTCTTAAAGATCCTAAAAATTCGAAATATGCAAATAGTTTCTTCCAGCTGTTCTTCCCGATTAAACCAATGCTCGCTGGTAGGATGACTCTACACGACATCATTGACAACTTCACTGGAGTTAATGTCTTTATTGAAACGAAATATGACGGAGAAAGGATTCAATGCCATTTGAATAATGGGGAAGTGAAATTCTTTACTAGGAATTCTGTTGATTACACTTATTTGTATGGGCCTAAATTAGGCGAAATAGTAAAAAAATCAGTGAATGCAAAAAGTGTCATTCTAGACGGAGAGATTGTAGTTTGGGATAGAGTCAAGGGAGGGTATGCCCCTTTTGGTGAGAATAAATCAACCGCAAACAGCGAGGAAATAGAAAAGCAACTTGTATATATAGTGTTCGATATACTTTATTTGGTAACACCGAAAGGGGATGAGTACTCGCTTACTAATGTCATCCTTTCAGATCGAAAACTTCTTTTGAAGAAGATAATCAACATCGTTCCGAAAAAATTTGAAGTAGTTGAAGCTAAGGAAACCTCAAGCATCGATGAAGTTCTTGACTTCTTCAACGAGTCAATCACAAGAGCAGAAGAGGGAATCATCATAAAGAAAAGAGACTCCACTTACAAACCTGATGAAAGATGCTCTGATTGGGTCAAAATGAAATCTGATTATATCGATTCCTTAACAGATACATTAGATTTGATAATAATCGGGGGATACTATGGAGAAGGCCGAAGAATTGGAGGAATCGGTTATGATTTTACTGACCATATAAGTTCTTTCCTATTAGGAGTTATAAAGACTATAAATAAAGACAATCCTAAAAATAGTGTATTATTGCCAATAGTCAAAGTCGGGAGCGGATATTCTAATGACGAACTCGAGATTCTTAGACAAAGGCTTAAAGAAAGCTGGAAGAAATATGAAACCAGAAAGCCTCCAAGCATATTCGGTCATTGGATCCCAGCAATGGCTGAACGACCGGATGTTTATATCGATAACCCCAGTGCAAGCATTATACTCGAGACAAAGGCAGCTGAGATAACCTCTACTGATTCATTTCCTACCAAACTCACCCTTAGATTTCCTCGCGTAGTAAAAATAAGATATGACAAGTCCTGGGAAGATTCTATGAAATACGAAGAAGTGATAAAATTCTATGACGACATGCAGCACAACATGATAATCAGAGACAAAAGGAAAATGGAAGAAATAGCACCAGAAGAATTGCTAGAATTAGACAAGGACAAGAAAAGAAAGAAAGTAGAGAAATTTACAAAAATCCTCGATTCTTTTCGAGATACAGATACTTATAATATAAACAAGACATCGAATCTCTTCCAAGGATTGGAATTCATCATCCTAAATCTAGACGAGAGTTCAAGTATAAATGCAGCTCAAAAGAAATCAATTGAATGTTGCATTGTAGAATATGGCGGACACAAGGTTCAAAACTTTTTGCCTTCAACGACTCATGTAATTGCGAATAAAATTGATATAAGAGCACAGAATATATTGAAAACAAAGGACGTAAACATTTTTAATTCAAAATGGTTTTATGATTGCATAAAATTCAACAAGATAGTCACAATCTCCCCAATTTATCTCACATACACAAACCAAGAAACCAAAACGTTATTCAAGGAGACCATCGATATATTCAACGACAACTTCTACGAAGATGTTACTCCAGAATCTCTTAACGAAATATTTTTGAACATGAAAAACTACGAGAAAGAGGAAGACTTTCAATTTATTTTACAGGAGCTTAAGAAGGAATTCACAGAAAACGAGTGGATAAGAAAAATGGATTTATGAATTTATGGATATATGAATTATGAAGCATTCATTTCACTATGAGCCAAGAAAAACGAAAATTTAAATTTCCTTAATTTTTAATTCTTAATGAAATTAATTCCTATCAAGTTCACATATATTATAATTAATTTAAATATTTATTAATATAGAAATTTTTCAATGGAAAAAATATTCCAATTCTCAATCTTAGCTCTCTCTGGGATAAGTAAGATCTTTAATAAAATTTTCTTCAACTAGTCAGATTAATTCCTCATGTGTCGAATTTTACCCCGATTCTCTCAGCTGTGACATATTCCTATGTAAGTATCAAAAATAGTATATGGAGTACTATTTCTATTTTAATTACACTTTATCTCACCGATCTCTTCTTACATTTTGTCAATCCCGAAATTCATCCCTTATACGGCTGGTGGATTGTGTATATTTACCCGATTCATATTCTTAACGGGTTTATCTCAAAGTTTATGATCCACAAGCCAAATCAGGTTGTCAACATCGGTGTGTGTTGCACCCTGACAAGTTTTAGTTTCTTTATGCTAAGCAACTTCGGGAAATTTTTGTTCACAGAATCTGAGTAAGTTACCTAAATACTTAACATTAGTTTGTCAATGAGTAATCTAAAGAAAATATACCTTGATGCTATCCCTTTCTACCCTACAGAAATGTTTTCTAATTATTTGTATTCTGCTTTGTTCTTTGCTATGCATTGTATATTCTTCCGAGAAAACACAAATGCCGTCGATGATTTTTCTTTGATGAGAGGAAATTCTCAAATTTCTCAAGGATCAAGCGATAATTTCAGTAAAGACAAGAAACAGACAGTTTAGATTAAAATTATTTGTTTTATATAATAGTATAGATAAATTCATGAGATAGAGAATTTTTTATTTTATTAATAAGAATTTAATTTAAATTTGAAAGAAATTAGATAATGATTATTAGTATAATTGCAATTTTTATTTTTTGATTGTAAGTTTTATCTCTACTGCACATTTGAATTAAATTTTAACAATGAGACTAGAATTTGATTTTTACCTCAATTGAGCTAATATTTAATTTATCCCAGTAATGGATGATCAAACTTTATCATTTAAAATAAACAAAGAAATAGATGAAAAAGTAATTAAACAATTTCCTTCGAAAAATCTCTACCAGATGTTTATGCTTTTATCTTGGCAAAATAAAAATTTATTTACTTTGTTAGAAAATAGATTCAATTCAATAAAAAGTCTTACTGACAAAAATATTTGTTTCAGTTCCTCTCTTTTAATAGAGGCAATCAAGTACGAATATGAATATGAATATGAATATGGAATTGATATGACAAAAAATAATCAATTAGCTTTAGAATTTTACACAGCAGCGTCTAAGGAGAAAAATCCATACGCTTTATATAAACTATACACAATCCACCGGGACCAAAATCAGAATCTGAAATTTCAAATAGAAAGAAACAAAAACTTAGAAATCTTTTATTTACTAGAAGCCTTCGCTTATTTCGACTTCAGACAAATAGGAAATTATCAACATGAATGCTATTACTTTCATTGTATCGATTTACTATCTGAGATATCCCTTATTTTAAAGCTGGACGACCCAAGCCTTGAAAAAACTAATAAATTATTTCTTGACATGGAGCCACATGTTGATGAGACGGAACTTAGGTATGTAGAGGCAATGACTCTTTTTGCCTTCAACAGGACAGATGACGACAAGGAAATTGGCATAGCTGTGCTACATGATTTAGCAGAATTTAAGGATTATGTACATGCAATTTGGAGTTTGGCATGTTTATACATCGAAGAAAACAAATTCGACCTATCAAGGAATTTTCTTTCGAGACTTGTAGAGAAAAAATTCTTTGATGCTTATTCGTCTTATGTTCTACTCGAGTTTAATCAAAGTTGGAATGTATTAAAGGATAATTTTAACGATAAGGAAGATGAGAACGAAAATGTTAAATTCAAATTTTATAAAGAGATTCTGCTCGATGCCTTGAAAAATTTTCATCACAAATCCTTCTCAACTTTCTACAGAATTTCCTTACACTATCTTGCATTCGAAAAAGATTTTACCACATTTTGTGAGGAAATAGTAGATTATATGATATTAGATGTAATCAATGGTAATTTATTCACTCTATTTGAATATTTCTATATACAAAGCATCTTGAAAAAATTCGATCCTTCAAATTTACGATTGAATAAAAGTTCAAACTTAATGCAAGAACTGATTGTTATGATAAAAAATTTAATCATAAATGAAAGCGACTTATATTCCGGTCATAGTAGCAGTGAGTATCTTCATACACAATCGAGTGCTTTAATATATCTAACTTATGCATTTGTTCTTTATTCATTCGATAAAAAATATTCAGAGGCTGAAATTTATTTCAAAAAGTCATATGATTGCTTGAAATCCTTAAAAATAAAGTCGACTTCCCTATTAAGATTATGTTACTACTATATTTACAAATCAAGAAGGAAAATAGTTTTGTTACATGATAACATAATCTCTTCTGAAATTGAGTTAAAGGTAAAGAATAGAAAAGACAAATTAGAAAAAACTAAACATAAGCTTTATAAAAATTTCACTGACGAAGGAAAAATCGACACATCTCATTTTGATATCAATGCTATTTCGAATTCGAGCTTCGATTTCTACGTGCTAGGGAAGATACATGAGAACCCATCTATAACAGTAGACAAGTCAGAATCATCAGGAATAAAATCGTTTTCTTACTATCACAAATCCTGTAATACGAAGCAATTAGATTCTTCGATAGCTTCCTTTTACAAAAGATATAAAGCAAAGCTTAAGCTTGAACAATCCACTAGGTTTAAGGATATTTTTCATAATATAAAAGAAATGAAAAAATCTCAAACAGATGATGACAACAATCTTTGTAATATCTGCTTTGAAAAATATAATGAAAAAATGTTTCTTTCTTGTAAGCATCTCACATGCAAAGACTGTTTCGATAGAAAATTTAAAAAAGATAAAAAATGTCCTATATGCAGGAGTGAAATAATAACAATTATTTAAATTAAAATTTAATTTAAATTTTTATAAAAAATTTAATTCAATTAAAAAATGAGCTACAATATACCAGTGAGACAAATTCTCCTAGAGGATGCCATATCAACAGAGAAAACAGGAGTTTCAACCTTAGCAGAAAAGAGAAGATTAGCTAACAGCCTATATTTATTTAAATATCTAACTTACGCATCGATTGCTTCATCTTTAAGCTTCGGCTATTTGGCTGTGAATAAAAAATATACAAACAGAAGGATCTATCTACTCTCCTTTTTAGGCAGCCTTTTGTCAGCTGCTCTCACATCAAGATGGCATAACAGTTTGAAAAAAAAATGTTTGGAAGAGTTTAAATGCAACAAGGAGCATTTAGCTGATTATGCTTGGTTTTATAATTATTCTATCGTTGATTTAAGAAGGAACTAGTCAAAGCTTGATAAGATTATTATTAGGTTCTTTTATATTTGAATAAATAAAGAGAAATTACTTTAAGACTTTATAAAAGAGATTCATTTAAACTATTAAATATATTTATTGATTGTTTTGTTAATAAAACTTCAAATAGACTTTCTTGGAATATGTCCAATTTCCCATTTTGTTCCTGAATCAACATTTGATAGAACACGATTGCCTCCATTTCATTTGTTTTAGTTTCTTTCATAAATTTCTTTTTGATTTTCTCGTTTAGTTGTTATTCGCAAAGAAATGTTTTTCAGTCTGGATTTTATGGCTGTGATTGTTCTGATTGAAGTTGAACAATGTTTATTTTTAAGTTTATTTTTGATTTAATTTTTGAAATGTTGTATTTGTAAATTCTGTATAAATTTTACTTTTCCTTATTTACTTTTACAAAAGTTCTGATAACTGATAACTATCACAATATTCTTTTCCTATCTAATCAATAATTCAAGGTTATTAGTACATTAATTAGTATAAATTAAAATGGAGATCTCAACTTATTCTATTAAAGATATCTGAAGGCATAACTTTTGTTTGATATTATTATCGATCTAGTATTCGGCTAATGCATCAAATTATCTCCTTACTATTATGGAAAATATGAGCTAATACACTTGTAATCAGAATTATTGAAATAACTTTATGTCCTACTGAGCATCTTCTGGGATGTCTTTTACGATTACTCAAAA
>Ga0169931_10009433_pt1 | contig 14069 bp, 12 predicted proteins | sample Kivu_15m_20L_FD_129675 | JGI IMG/M metagenome (GOLD analysis project Ga0169931, IMG submission 129675) | Freshwater microbial communities from Lake Kivu, Western Province, Rwanda to study Microbial Dark Matter (Phase II) - Kivu_15m_20L... | ecosystem: Environmental > Aquatic > Freshwater > Lake...
TCAGTCTGCTTCTGAGGTGAGAAGAACAAACCAAGCAAAAGGTCATCGAAATGACACAGGACCCACATTCCCACTTGCCAAAACCGGAGCCATATCAACGTCTCGGATCAGGCGACGGCGAGCGCAAGACGTTGCTGACACGACAGATAGCCTTCGAGCCGTTGCCTGCATCCGTTTTGTTCGCCCCGGTTTTGCTTGTGATGATTGTCATAGCAGGATTGCCTCCGTAGATGACGCCGCCTGATGAAGGTTATTGCGAAACGCCTGCCGTCTCTCCAAATCTCCGTGGAATGCAATGCAAAAGCGCGAGCGGTATGGCGGCGTAACGTATGGACAGTCAGCTAGAACAACCGCTGAACGCCGATCGTCCGCTAGTAGCATGATATAAGTAGCCCCAGCCTCGTCTGCTGGCTCTCGATGAAGTAAGGTGAGAATCCACGGCAGGTAGCGAAGCTCGGCCGTCATACGGGCAACCTGCCTGATCTCCCAATATGCTCCATCGTGGCCAAGCAACTGAGCAAGATGTGAAGGAACTTCAGTCAGGTAGGCACTCAGACCTCGAAAGAAGACTCTGCTCGGTTGCTCTGTAGCTCCGGCCCAATCGGGACGCTCCATCGGCAGTCCATCAAGCAATGCGGTCAAGAAGCTGCCAGAATAGTCACTCTCGAAAAGCAAAATGGCCTCTCCAATGTGGGTCGTATCGTAGCCGTAGTCTGCAAGGACTGTCTCCTCGAGCCATGCCCGAAGGACTGCCGCTTCTGGAGTATCTGGCGGTGGACTACGCATTAGGGCGAACAGTGTGGATGGTTAACAGATTTGTGTGTTTGTCAGCGGCTTTATAGCCGACAGTTTGGTGGGAAAAGTGCGGGCTGTGCTGCTCATGGGTGTCGATTTACACTCCTATGCCGTTGCTGGGTAACAAAAATGTCGGTTTGCACGCATATAGGAGTGCAAATCGACTGTTAAATAGCACCGGAGTGGTGCCGCCGATGCTTGAGACTGATGGCGACTCATTTCCCGCCAAACTGCTTCTGATAGAGCGTCTTGAACGGGTTCTCGGGGGCGAGCGGGGCTTTTTCATTCACGAGCATCGGCTGCACGCTGTCCCACCACGCATCGTAGGCGGCGGTGAGTTGCTTGACGACGTCGGGATGCGCGGCGGCGAGGTCGGTTTGCTCCCCGGGATCGGTGGTGAGGTCGAAGAGCTGCCATTTCGGCTGGGCGACGGCGTCGGGACCGGCGGTGACGATGGCCGGGATTTGTTTCGGCGCGGCGGCGGCCTTGGCTTTGTTTTTGGCCTTGCCTTTGGCGTTCGGATTGCCGCCGCGGGCTTCGCTGACGAGATGCCAGCGCGCGGTGCGGACGCTGCAATTCGTGAACTTGTACTTCTGCGGGTCGGCGTCCTTCGGCCAGCGGCCGACGTGGGTGAAGAGCTGACGATCCGCCCATTCGGCATCCGGATTTTCGAGCAAGGGCACGAGGCTGCGGCCTTCGACCTGCGCCTTCACCTTGCCATCGAGTGTCGCGCCGGCGAGTTCGGCGAGCGTGGGGAAGAAGTCGATGTGGGCGGCGAGTTTGGTGACGGGAGCGGGTTTCAGCCCACCGGGCCAGCGCCAGAGGCTGCTGGCCTTGATGCCGCCCATCCAGGGCGAGCCTTTTTGCGAGCGCAGCCCGGCATTGAAGACCTTCGTGCCGGCGGTGCCGCCGTTGTCGTTGATGAAGATGATGAGCGTGTCGTTGTCGATGCCCCATTCCTTGAGCTTGCCGAGCAGGAGGCCGAGGTTTTCGTCGATGTTGTGCAGCATGCCGAAGAAGTTCTGCACATCGTCGCCCTCGACCTTGCCTTCGAAGAGCGCCTTGTCCTCAGGGCGTGCGATGTAGGGGCCGTGCGGCGCATTCGTGGCGATGTGGCAGTAGAACGGCTGCTTGCCCTTCACGCTGTCGATCCATTTTTTCGCCTGGGAGAAGAACACGTCGGTGCAGTAGCCTTTGGTCTTCTCAAAGGTGCCGTTGTGCAGGATGGCGGGGTCGAAGTACTTGTTTCCCGGCGCATCGCCGCAGGAGCCGGGATAGCTTTGACCAATGCCGCCGGCACCGTGGATGAACATCTCGTCAAAGCCGCGTGCGGTGGGCCAGTATTCGGGTTCGTCGCCGAGGTGCCATTTGCCGAAGATGCCGGTGGTGTAGCCCGCCGTTTTGAGCACCTGCGCGAGCGTGGTGGCGTCCGGCGTGAGGCGCTCGCGCTCGAGGATGGTGTGCGTGATGCCGTTCTTGAACTCGTGGCGGCCGGTGAGCAGCGAGGAGCGTGTCGGCGCACAGGTGGGGCTGACGCAGAAGTCTTCAAAGTGGACGCCCTCGGCATTGAGACGGTCCATGTTCGGTGTTTTGAGCACGGGATTGCCATGGCAGCTCATGTCGCCGTAGCCCTGGTCGTCGGTGAGGACGAGGATGATATTCGGGCGCTTGCCAGCGATGCCCGCGTGGGCGGTCACAAGGCCGAGGAGGAGGAGACAGAGAAGACGGATCATGGTGGGAGCGCGTTCAACGGTGAAATGACGCGGCAGATTACACCAAAGGTGCACGGCGACGTCTTCATGTTACGATGCGGGCGTGAATCCCGTCCCGCAAGCCTCGAAACTGCGCCGCTGGTGGCGCTGGCTGTGGCGTCTAGGCGTGGCGGGCATCGTTCTCGTGGTCGCACTGGGATTCTGGGCGTGGAAGGAACGCGTGCTGCTGGTGAATGCGCTGCTGCTGCGGCTCGGTGGCGAGGTGCGAGTGCAACTAACGGCGTTGGACTGGGAAAACGGCGCTCTGCATGCGCGGGAGGTGCGCGCCACGCACGCAACGACGGCACGACGGCTCGCGACGGTGGACGAGATCGAGTGGCGGTGTGGCCCACGGCGGCTGTGGGCGCAGAATCTCGGCGCGGTAACGATTTCCGGCGGCGAACTCGATCTGCCGCTGGCGATGCTGCGGCGCGATTCGTCCTCGACCAGCGGAGGAGCGGCCAGCGGGAGCCCTTGGCGGCTGGAAGCACTCGATTTGGGCTCCACGAGGGTGGTTTTGCACGATGAGAAGCAAAAGCCGGTGCTGAGCGCGACGGTGCTCGGCAGCGTGCGCGGCATCGCCCTGGCAGGAGCCTTTGAAACGGCGAACGTGACGGTGGCGGATGTGGTTTATCAGGAGCAGCCGGTTTTGCAGAAGCTGCGGATCGAGGCGGCGATGCGGAAGGACGAAACGGAGATTCAGAAGGTGGTGCTCAACGGCGGTCAGGTGGATCTCGCGTGGTTCGAGGGCGTGAAACTGCCGCTGCATGGCGGGGTGGAGATCGACTGGAAGGGCGGCGGCATGATCTTTTCTGGCGCGGGATTGAAGAACGGCGGCACGCATGAGCTGCGTGTGAAAAACCTGCGCGTGCAAACGCTGGCGAATGCGGGCGCGATGAAGGCGGACGCGATTGAGGTGAAGGTGGCGCAGGATTCGAGCGGCCTGTGGCATGTGGAGCGTGGCCTGCTGCAGAGTCCGGTGATCGACTGGACGCGCGAACTGGAGGAGGCGCTGCTGCCGAAGGAGAAATCCTCCGCCAAGGTCGCGTGGGAGGTGAAGGTGGACGCGTTGGAGGTGAAGAACGGTCGGGTGATGCTGTCGAAAACTGACCTTTGTCCCATTGCGGGTGAATTCGGCTGGAGCACGCGGCTGGAGTCGCTCGCGCTTTCGCCGGAGGGCGTGCGTTCAGCGGCGAAACAGCGGCTGGAGGTGGCGGATGTGTCGCTGCGTTGGATCGGGGCCGATCCATCGGTGCGGCTGGCTCCTTTTGCCTCGATGAAGAGCGCTGTTTTGGAAGTGATACCGAACAAGCTGTGCGAGCAATGGCTGGTAGAGTCGCTGGTGCTCGACGCACCGCATCTGGAGCTGAAACCGGAGAACGGACCGTGGTTTGACAAGGTCGTGAGCGAGCCGGTGAAGCCGCAGGAAGCCAACCCAGAGCCGAAACCGTGGCAGCGCGTGCGTTTTGGCCATCTGGCCGTGAAAAACGGTGCGGCTGACGTGGCGATCACGCTGGCGGAGCGCGTGGAGGCGACGACCCGTTTCGACGTGGTTACAGAAGGGACGAAACAACGTCTGCACATTGCGAACGCGCATGTACGCATACCGAAGCGGGCGAACCTGCCGGTGCTGAGCCTGGAGAACGTGGAGGCGGTGGTGTCGCTGCCTGAGATGTGGGACAAGAGACGTTTGGAGGGCCTGAAGCTGGCCGGCGGCCAAGTCGAGGTGGGGGACGCGCTGATGACGCTTTTCAGCGGGGATGCCGCGGTGGTGGAAAAGAAGGCCGACTCGCTGGCGGAACGCTGGACGGCGGGCCGGATCGATGTGGAGAAGCTCGGCGTGACGCTGATGAGCATCGCGCCAGGCCTGCCGCCGGTGCGTTTTGACGTGACCTTCGGCGCGAACGAGACGCCGCTCGATCTCGACGGCCTAGCGGAGAACGCGGAGCCGCAGCGCATCGTGCTGACGCGTCTGCGCGTGCCCTCGCCGCACGAGCCACTGCGCACGGTGGCGGAAATGGACGTGATCCATGTGAACTACACGCTGGACGGCCTGCTGCACCGCCGCATCGACCGCGTGGAGATCGTCTCGCCGCTGCTTTATGTCGGCGAGGATTTGTTCTGGTATGTGGAGAACTACCGCAAGATCATGAAGGGCGAGGCGCCGCCGCCGGACACACGCTTCGGCCCGCCAGTGCCGCCTAAACCCTCCGCCCCAGGCTGGCGTGTGGACACGCTGGCGGTGAGCGAAGGCCGCCTGCTGCTGGCACCGAAAGGCGTGCCGCTGCGCGGTTTCAGCAAGCCGTTCCCCTTCAGCTTCACCTCGAAGCTTGAAAGCGGGCAACTCGACGCGGTGTTCGACATTCCGACGGACGATTACACGCTGCCGGAGCACAAGGTGGAGTTTCGCGGCATGAAAGGGCAGGTACGCTTCAATCTGCCGATGAAGGACCGGAACAACAACCTGACGGAGACCTTCACCGTGGAGCAACTGCGCTGGAAACAGCTGCATCTCGAAAAAGGCCACCTGAGCGTGACTTACGACGTGCGCGGCATCTACGGCGCCTTCGGTGGCGAGGCCTACGGCGGGTATGTGAATGGCGCCTTCAACATTTACCTGGACGATGTTTTCACCTGGGACGGCTGGGTGGCCGGAACGGGTGTGAACCTGGGACCGGTGACGCGGGCGCTGTTTCCAAGCTACCTGCTGCTTGAGGGAGCGGCGGAGGGGAAGGTGATCGCCACGGGGAACATGAACGAGCTTTATCAGGCGGACGCAGAGTTCAAAAACCGATCGAAGGGGAAATTCAGCATCCAGGCCCTCAATGACATGATCGCGGAGCTGCCGCCGGTGATGAAAGGTGACATCGCGGATCAAATCACCCGCATCGGGCTGGAAACGCTGCGCGACTTCGAGTATGAGAGCGTCGATGGCAAAGCACGCTTTTATGGACGCGAAGGGCGCGGGCACCTGCGCTTCATCGGCCCGCTCGGGTCGCGGAAGATCGACATCAATGTGTATGACCACCGCTGGAGGGAGGAACCGCGCCAATCAACCGCCGCTGAGGCGACGGAGCCTTGAGAACGCTGTTTCTTTTAACCACTCATCTTCAATGATGGAACACGAATGAATCCAGAAACAAAATCGCCCGAGGTTTCTCTGATGAGTGTTCCATTTGTGGACATGAGCGGTTTGCTTTTGTCCACCAGGTCCGCCGTTTTCGCGTCAGCATGCTGTTGTCTGGCTTTGACCGCCTGCAAGACGCTCCCGGAGGTGCCGATCACCACGCCGAAGCCGCTGGAGGTGAACCTGAACATGCGGCTCGACATTTACCAGTATCGTGGGGACGAGCCGCCGGACAAGGAAGCGGCGAAGAGCGCCAGCGAAGCCACCACGCGCATGCGCAACCGCATGGAGGAGATCCAGACGCTGAAGAACAACCAGCTCGTCGGCGAGGACCATCGCGGACTGCTCATCATCCGCGAAGTGCCGGCTGGCGACTGGGGGCCGCAGATGAAAAAAGCCGTGGCCGCCGAAAACGAGGACCGCATGATGCTCATGCGCCAGAAGGCGAAGGACTCCAACCGCCCGCTGTATGAGATCGAGGCCGAGCAGTGGCGGCTGCGCACGCAGCAGGCCGGCACCGGGGAGTGGATCGAGGTGCCGGGAACGAACCCCGGATCATTCCAGTGGAAACGCGCCGGCAGCGAGACGAAGATTCCAACACCGCCATCGCCTCAGCCAACCACTCCGAAGCCATGAGACTCATCATCTTCCTTCTGATCGCATTGCTGGTCATTCTCGCCCTCACCAATCCCAACGAAGCCGAATTCCGTGCGCACATGCAGCAGAAGCACGGCATAGCCGGTTCGCTGAGCCTGAAGGTCGCTGCGATCTTCTCCGCCGGCACGAGCACGGGCGTGGGGCGTGACAATTACTTTCTCTTCAGCCGCTACCACATCGGCGGCGACGGCATCCTGCCGCGTACCGAGCTTGCCTGGGGCGTGGCCGGGAAGTTTTTTGACATCGAAGAGGAAGACGACAAGCGCAAATAACGGAGGGTGCGTCGCCGGATCGATGAAGATCGGGTGTAACGAAGCCTGCTCAATTTTCGACCTCTTGGAGCATGCGGAAACGACCGGGCTGTCGCCACAATCGTCCTCCTTGAGTCTTTGCGGCGACACGCCCATAGGGTCCGATCACTCGGACGTCAGTGCGTTGCGGGCTCCTCTGTCGGCGGTGGCGGCGTTTCCTCCTCCACTTGCTCGCGGGCAGGCATCTCCAAAGAGATCTCCAGCTCCCAGGCGCGGTTTTTCACCGCCCAGATGAGTAGCGCCAGACCGAGCACGCCCAGAAGCGCCAAATGAACCATGCAGCCGCCAGCGCATCCGAGGCCTGGAAAAGCGTCACGATAGCTGCGAATGGAGGTTTTCCCGGAATCGCTCATGGAGTTGAAGCTGTCCCATCTAGGATTGGACAGCCACCAAATACCGCCGAATTTCCCCAGCACCTCAACTTTCCTACCCGATGCCCAGACGCGCCCAATCCGGAGTACGCCCCGCCCACTGGCTGGGACTCATCGTCATCCTCGCCGTCATCGGCGGTGGTGGTTTCGCCCTCATGAACCGCGCCACGGATCCGATGACCGGCATCACCGACCTGAGCACGGATGAGTTTCTCGAAAACGCCGCCGCGCTCAGTGGGAACGTTTACAAGCTGGAGGGCATCGTGGACGACCGCCTCGACAAATGGCGCGGCACCGACGGCCGCCTTTTCAGCGTCCAGGTGAGCGACGGTTCCGGCAGCACTTACCTGCCGGTCTGGGTGCCGCCGGATTATCAGGGCACAAACATCCAGCGCGGGCAACGTTACACCTTCAAGGTGCGCGTTCAGGAGAACGGTGTGCTCGAAGTGCTCGAACTGCTCAAAGTTTAACCATCACCCAGCTTATGAAACACATGTTCCGCCTCGTCCTACTCGCTGTGGCTTGTCCGTCGGCGTTTGTGCAAGCTCAGGTGCTCCCCGGTGCTCCCGGCTCAGGCCAGCCCGCGGCGCCAACGACCACCACGTCGAACAACAACTACAACATCGTCCCCGGCACCGCCTCTGACCGCCAGACCGACACGGCGACCGCGCTCGGCAACATGCCGATGGGGGATCCGGGCAGCGAAAACGTCGCATTCAACGGCAAACTCTGGAATGTGACCAACAACCGTCTCATGCGGTCCCGCTTTGAGACCTACCTCACCACGCCAGAGGCCAACGGCCCTGAGGACCAAGCCTACCGCGATCTCATCGCGCAGATCATGCAGCTTCTCGCGCCCACGAACAAACCCACGCCTGATCCGATGAAGGCCTTTGCCCTCCTTCCCGAGGCCGGCACCTACAAGATCGACGGCGGTCTGTGCAACGCCATCGCTAACGCCATCTGGGATGTCTGGCTCGCGCAGAAAAAACAGCAAAACCTAGGCCTGGCCAACAAAGCCATGCTCGACCGCCGTAAGACGCTCTCCTGGAACGCGGAGATGGGCATGAACAACAACCAGCTCGCTCCTCCGGGCGGTGGCGGCAAATCTGGCGGCGCCAAAGGTGGCAACCAGACCCAGCAGCAGGCCAACCAGACTGCCATCAACAACAGCATGACCACCGGGCGCACCTCGGAATACATCAAAGGCATCGCCGAGATCGAGGCGCGGATGAAGCTCAACGAAACCGCCGCCGGTCTCTCCGAAATCACCAGCAAGACCACCTTCCAGGCGCTCATCATCCAGATGTTCCTCCAGCGTCGTTTCGAGCACGCCGTGATCGCCTGCCGCTTTTACCCGAACCTTTTCAAGGATGGCGACAGCGTTCTCCAGCTCGACAAGGACAGCGACGTCCAGAAAATGCTGTCCAGCAGCTTCGGCGTCCCTCCCACCATCAGCATGATTGATGGCCTCTCCCTCGAGGCCATGCGCAGCGTCGATGAATCTCTCGTCTCATTTGAAAACCTCGTCGCCCGTCGTGACGTTGACAGCGCCACCAACCGCCTGCTTGAGGCCTTCGGCGTCGGCGAATACCTTCCCCGCGTCCGTCGTCTCCCGATGACCGAGAAGATGAAGGTGCTCGATTTCGCCCGCAAAAAGAACAAGCTCCTCGGCTTTCTCGAAATGAAGGACTACGCCGGTGCCGAGCAGGTCGTCACCGACCTGCGCTCCATCTCCGACGACTTCGAGTACGCCAAGCCTCTCGCCGCCATCAATACCGCCAAGTCCGTCAGCTCCCTGCACATCAGCAAGGCGCGCATGGCCATGGCGAACAAAGACACCAAGACGCTCGAGGCCGAGATGAAGGCCGCCACCGAGATCTGGCCCACCAATCCGGACCTCGCTAGCTTCAGCGGCGACCTCGTCAAAGGCAGCGACATGCGTGCCCAAGCCCTCATGGAGTTCGACCGCCTCCTCAGCCAGCGCAACTACCGCCAGATCTTCGAAAACCAGGCCCAGTTCATCGCCTCCGTCGCCGATGACCTCGCCCGCAAGCAGCAGCTAGAAAAAGTGCTCAAAGACATGGGCCGTCTCGAACTCATCGTCGGCGGCGCCAAGGAACTCGCCTCCTCGAGCCCGCCTGCCGCGTGGGAAAAGGTCGAAAAGGAATCCAAATCGTTTCCGGACGACCCAGTGCTCAGCAAACTTCGCGCCGACCTCGGCGTGAAGGCCAGCGAGTTCGTCACCGCCATCGAAAACGGCCGCCAGCACGAGGAAAAACAGCAGGTCGGCTCTGCCCTCGCCTGGTACCTCAAGGCCAGGCGCATGCATCCGCCCAGCGAATTCGCCCGCGAAGGCGTTAAACGCCTCGTTGATCATATCCAGGCCGGCGATGCCCCTCCCGCCGCCACCACTGAACAGCCCTCAGCACTGAACAATTAACTCGATTTGAGTCAGACTGGCGGGCTGCAACCAAGCAGTGCTAGCCCGCATTCATCACACCCTTTTCGAAGGCTGGCATCAGGCTGATGCGACGTGACGTGTGGCTCGGAATTCCGATCCCGACTCGGCACTTTCGCGGAATCCGAATGCCGCGCTACATCGCTGTCGCGCAGGCTCAAGAGAGTGAGAAAGTGCGGACAAGCATCACCTCGCCGCCACACCCGGCCTCCGGATCTTCATCAGCATCGGAAAGCTCGTCTGAAGCCCCGCGCTATCGTGCTCGTTTCGCGCAGAGCTGAGGGCGGCGTGGATGAGTTTGTCCTGATCCTTCACCCAGTTCGCGGCGCGGAAGAAGATGGGGCGCTCGTTTTCCTTTTCGCGGATCTGCACGCCATTGAGGCCGATGTCATCGACGATGACGCCGTGCGGCAGTCCATGCACGTCGAGGTTGATGATGCCCTCATCGCCGTTGCGGATGGCGCGAATCCAGGCTTTGACGGTCTGGCCAGGCGCGAGCGTGAGTTCGAGCGGCTTCGTCTCGGCGGCGGGATCACGCATGACCGCTTTGCCGCCGACATCAGGCTCCATAACGATGATGAACTTCGGCTTCGCGCCGAGCGTGACCTTGCCGAAGATGCCCGCGTCATGCTTGAGGCCTTTCGAGGTGGCGGTGATTTTGAGTTTCGACCAGTCGGCGTCGGCTTTAGCATCCGGCATGGCATGCAACGAGCCGCTGATGAGGTCGTGTCCTGCCTCAATGATGAGCGGCGAGGTGGCCCAGTAACCGGCGGGCAGGCCGGTGATGTCGATTTGGATCGGCTCTTCGAAATTGTCCTGCCGATCAGCACGGAAGGAGAAGCCCACGGAGGCTCCAGGCATCACGGTGGGGTTCATCCCGGCCAGTTTGACGCTGAAGTCCGGCTTCGGCTCGCGGATGGCGAGCGAATACACAAAACGCTCGCCACCCCAGCCGCGTGTGTCGGTCACTCGCACGACAAAACGGCCATCGGACGGCGCGGTGAAGGTCAGGCGCGAGTCGCGGCCGATTTTGCGGTCGCCGCTGTCGTCGTTTTGGTAGTTCACCGTGAAAATGGGAAGCCCATTCGCCGCGATGGCGCTGCCGAGCGGATACGGCTCCACGACATAGCACGGCTCATCGAGCGAGTGCGAGGTGGCGCTCGTATCGAAGTAAGCGCGGCGTTTCCCATCGCTGATGTAGAAAAAGCAGCCGCCGTCTGGCCCGCGAGGCATGCGGATGATCTTCATCACATCGCCATTGAACCACACATACTCGTTCAGCTCCATTTCCTCCCAGTTTTGCAGGCGGATGTCCGGGTTGTTGGCATCGACGCTGCGGAAGTTGTTGTAGCTGTCCCGCACAGCCTGCATGAGCAAACGAGCGACCGGTTTGCCATCGGGGTGCAGCACTTCGAGCTTCGTATCGGCCGGCGAGCCTGCTTGAGCGGCGAGCGTCTCGATGATCCACGTCTGGCCTTTTTTGGCATCGAAGGCGAAGTGATCGGTGTCGCCCGCTTTGGCGAGCAAACCGTTGATGTTCGCCGACGAGGAAACCACCTGCGCCTTCGCGAGGTCATCATTCCCTTCCACCTCGTTTACCTGAGCCAGCGTGCTCACCCGCAAGGCGGGACGTTGGCGAAACCGAAAAGCGCGATTGCCGAGTGCCAACGGCATCATGCCTTCTTTTTCGGGTTTCACCGTGAGACTTGCCTTTTTGCCAAGGTGATGACCGATCAACTCGATCTTGGTTTCCTGACCCACCTGACCGGTCACGGGCGAAAACGCGGTGACGAATGGCAGCTCACCCATCGTGAGCCGATACACATGCCCCGCGCTGCCATCCATCGTCGTGTTGCTCACGAGGATGTGATAATCGCCATCCGCCGGTGCTTTCCACGCGAGAAAGGGATCACTGCCACTGTCGAGCCCTCGATTCACGGCCAGCACAGTGTGATTCGCATCCACAATCTCCAGCGTCGGCGACTTCGCCACGCTGCCGACCTGCGCCACGGCGAGATCGAGCACGAGTTCCTCGCCCGCCTTCGCGGTGAAACGATACGCATCATGCTGGCCCGTCTCCGTGAGCGTGCCCCACACGCTCGCGGGCAGCTTCGCGATCTGCACCGGGCCGTTTTTGAAATCCGCCGCCGAGGTCGTGATGGGCGCGAGGTCATCAGCATACAGCTTCAATTTGGCCGACTCACCACTCGGCGTTTTCACCCAAACATCGTGACTGCCTCGACCAAGCCCCGCAGGTGCCTGAAGCTTGAAAACGACCTTCGTGGCCGTGCTCGCCACCGCATCGACGACGGGCTTCAATTCGGCTTTTGAGGTCAAAACCATCGCTTCGGCCAGATCTTTGCCCGTGAGGCTGAAAACCTGCTCCAAGCCAAGATGCAGGCCACGCGGCGAAATGCTCGTGAGCGTGGGTTTGCCAGCCTTCGTGGCCATTTTGGCGGCTGCGGCGGCTTTTTGGGGTTTGTCTGCCTTCTTCGCGGCGTTTTGGGCATGAGAAAGCCCGGCGGCGAGACAAAGGAGCAGACAGATCGTGAAGCGTTTCATCAGGCGGAGGATACGCCACGAGCCACGGCAATCTCAATGGATGATGCCGCTTTGAGTTTGAAGGATTCGTAGCGCCGTGAGATTCCGCTCAGAGGCATAAGCTCGCCGCAGTCCAGCACTGTTGCCTTCCCGGCTGAAGGCATACCAGGAGACGACGGCTTGAGTGAGCCTCAAGAAGTCACGTCCGCATGCCAGCCGCGCCCGCCTCTGCTCAAAGCGCCGCTTCGTGGTTCCCAGCACACGAGGGCGCAGGCCGGGACGAAAGATGAAGCCGCAGAAGGGCACGCCTGCGCCCGTTGTCATCAGCCGCGTCTTTTCTGCTGCCAGTTCGAGCCGCAGTTCGGCGAGGTGTTCTTCAATGCCTGCGCGCAGCTCATGGAGCACGGCCTTGTCATCGGCGAAGATGAGAAAATCATCCGTGTAGCGGGCATACGCGCCAAAGTGCTTCGTCTCGGTGATCCAGTGGTCGAGGGGATCGAGGAAGAAGTTCGCCCAGAGCTGGCTGGTGAGGTTGCCGAGCGGCAGACCGCGTAGATTCGATTGGCAATCGAATCCTTGCGGCTTCGACTGCCAGTCGAAGCTACCCAGAATCATCTGCATCACCTCCCGCACGCCGGGGCAATGCACCACTTTGCACAGCCGCCCGAGCAAAGTCTCATGATCAATGCTCTCGAAGAACTTCCGCACATCGCACTTCAGCACATAGCGGTGTTGGTTCACCAGCCTGCGCACGCATTCACGGGCGGCACCAGTCCCTTTGCCGGTCTGGCAGGAGAAGCTGCGGGCGATGAAGCGCTTGGACAGCAGTGGTTCCAGCCACAGGCACAGGGCGTGATGTACCACGCGGTCGGCGAAGGGCGCGGCGGAAATAAAGCGGCGCTTCGGCTCCGTGATCCAGAAGTGGTGATACGGCCCCGGCTGCCATGCGCCGCCCATCAGCGCCTCGTGCAGCGCCATCACGTTGCTCTCCAACTTGTGGAAGAAGTCTTCCACATCCGGCTTGCGGCTTTTGTGCCTGCGGGCGCGTTTCGCCGCCGCGAGGAGGTTCTCCACGCTGGCGATGTCCGCGAGGGTGAAATAGCCTCCACGCACACTGCCATGCCTGCTCCCGCCCGACCTCCCGTTCTCACGCTCATTCAAGAATTGCTCTCCTGGACGCTCGACCGCGCCGCAGATTTCCCGAAGGCCCACCGCTTCACGCTCACGGAGCGGCTGGTCAATCACACACTCGACGCGCAGGACTGCGCCCTGGACGCCGCCTTCCGTCCCGTGAAGGTCATCACCGCCAAACAGGAGACCCTGCACGAGCTGAACCTCCTGCTGGAAAAGCTGCGTGTTCTTTGGCGGCTGGTTCATGAGCGGCAGTTCATCTCCCAGCAGCAGTTGTTGTTTGCCATCTCAAAGATTGATGAGATTGGCCGCATGACCGGTGGGTGGCTGAAGTCGTTGGAAAAGTGATGAGCGCCCACGCTAGCCGCCGTGACTTCAAGCCATAGACGGCTCGCGCCACCCCGTCGCCACGGCGGCCGCCGCGTCTTTTCCCTGGTGGCTGCCGGCATTGTCCTCCGGCAGGTCCATTTTCCCGCAGGGCGTGGGGCGGGCGGTTTGGTGGCTTCTTGGCTCTGGCCGGGAAGGAAGGTCCCGCCCGGCGCCTCGCCGATCTTTGGGTTGCGGTTTGTGCCGCCACCATGGAGCCGACGACGAAACGACCAGCACACAACGGAAGCCGTTGTTGTTGTTGCGATTCGTGGGCGTATTGTGATTGCGGTTGGACGAGAGCAGATTCCCGCGCTCGTTGTTGTTCCAGGAGCCGCCGCGCAACACGCGTGCGTCTTCACGCCCGCGCCACTCCCGCCGGTGTCTGCCCTGCCTGATGGCAGGCTCAACCTCCCGGCGAAATCTTGTTTGATATGCATTTGCAGAAATTTTTTTCGACCGCTTCGCGGTAAGGATAAAGGGTAAAAGGGCCAGAGGGCAGAGGGTGATCAGAGCCACTCATGGAGCCGACGACGAAACGACCAGCACACAACGGAA
>Ga0169931_10009434_pt1 | contig 14069 bp, 5 predicted proteins | sample Kivu_15m_20L_FD_129675 | JGI IMG/M metagenome (GOLD analysis project Ga0169931, IMG submission 129675) | Freshwater microbial communities from Lake Kivu, Western Province, Rwanda to study Microbial Dark Matter (Phase II) - Kivu_15m_20L... | ecosystem: Environmental > Aquatic > Freshwater > Lake ...
AAAATTTTCTTTTGATATTATATTATTATTATTGTTATTACCAATTAAATTAACTATATTTTCAAATAATGATTTTTTTTTATACAAAAAATTATTAGAAATTTGAGATGTTCTTATAAATATATTTAATGGATCTGATAATATATATCCACTAATTGATAATATTTTGTTATTTATTGATATTATTAATTCACATTGGTTGTTAAATAGTGTTATGTAATTTGAATTATTTATTTTACTAATTATTAACGAATTATTGTAATTTTTTATATCACTTATATTTTTTATTTCATAATTTAAAGGACATAATATTCTATTTATTAATTTAAATTTTTCTAATTCTTCATCTATTAAATGAATACTATTTACATTATATAATAAATATATAATATCCTTTACACTGGTAAAACCTACAATTTTACCTAATAACAATATCTGATCTTTTATATTTTTTAATGGCACATATTTAGCAAAATTAACTAATTCATTATATTTATTATTTTTATCATTAATTATTATACTTTCAATTAATAATTTTTTTATATCTTCTATTAATTGTAAATTATAATTTACTAAATCATAATTATTATTAACTTTTAATTTCTTCTCTTTTTTAGTAACCTTATTTTTATGAGATTTTTTTTTCCGATACTCATCTTTTGATTCATCAGAATCATCATCGGAATCATCCGTTTTTTCATCTGATGAAATTTCTGATTTTATTTCAGGTATATCCGAATATAATGAATCATTTTTACAATCTAATGCTATTTCCGTCTTTATATTTGTATTTCTTGATAATATATCTTCTTCTGAACTTGTATCTTTTTGTTTATTATTAATTGAAAATATATCTATAATTGATTGATTATATGTTTCATTTAGTTTTTTTATCATCTCATTTAAATTTTTCATACAACTATTTTTGGAAAATATTAAAATATTCTCATTTGTAATAATTACATTTTGTAATTTTGTAATTATCTTACTTATTTTTTTATAATCCTTTTGTAAAATATTACATTTTATAATCTGATTTTTTTTTAATATTTTTAACTCCATTTATTAATTACTTGATAAAAAAATAAATAATTTTTATCCTATTAATTTATTATATTAAAATAATTTAAAATTTTAAAAAGTATATTACTTATTAATATGGAACAAAAACAGACTAAGCAACGAAACATGAAATCCTCAACTGAAAAAAGCTCACCTGCTGCCGAAAAAATGGTTTTAAAAGCAGAAAGTGTAGTTGAAGTTAGTAAACCAACTAAAAATGCAAAAGCATCTGCTTCAGTGGCTACAAATCAAGCTTCAGCGACTACAAATCAAGCTTCTGCAACCCCAGCCAAGCAAGCAAAGTCTACCCCTGCTAAGAAAACTGAAACACCCGTCCAACAAGCTCAAGCTACAACAGCACCTGCAAAGGCAACAAAAGCAAAGGCACAAGCTGCACCAACCCCGGCACCTGCCCCAGCATCAACACAAACTGCAGGTCAGGTAAAAGGACAAAAAGCAAAGGCACAAGCTGCACCAGCACCAGCTCAAACACAAGCAGCACCAACACAAGCAGCTGGAAAAGCAAAAGGCAAGAGTGCTGCTCAAACTGCTACTTCAGCACCAGTAAAGACTCCTAGAGCCACCAAAAAAGCGGCAACTGAAGCAGCTACTACTGCTCCCCAAAAAGCGGGAGCCAAGAAAGCAGCTACAGAAACACCTAAGAAAGTCCAAAAAGTTAAAGCAGAGGAAGTTCAAGAAGAAAAGCAAATGGACGATAAGCTTAGATATTTTAAACTATATTACAACGATAATATTTGTGGTAGATATTCTGGTAAGAAGCCTAAACAAGCAGCTAATAAAGCCTTTTCTTCAATTATTAAGGATATGAAAAAGACTGATAACAAGGAAGGAGTAAATGTTGATATTACATTTACCATTAAGGAATGCACTAGAAACAGTTTTCACAAGGAATATAAATATGTTGGAAAGAGATTATTACTTAAATCTCCAGTAAAGGTTACAATTGAAAACGGAGACGGCACTTCCAAGGATATTGTATACAAATATCACAACGAGCTTAAGAAGGCTCCTAAAGTTTAAAAATTATAAATTTTAAAAATAGAATATAAAATTTTATAAATAATAAAATAATATTTTATAAATATTATTTTAACATTATAGTTATATTAATCAGATATGTTAAATACAAAATCTTTAATAAAAAGGAAGAAAATAACTCCAGTTCAAAGTGATAAAGAATTTGAGGAAAAAAATATAGATGAAAATGAGAAAATAATACAAAATATAGAAAAAGAAAAAAACATAGAATCAGAGGTAGTTAAACCATCAATTTTTGCTTTACCTAAAAAACAAGAAAATGATATATTTGTAGAAAATGATGAAATATTTAGAAAAGAAGAAATATTTAGAAAAGATGATATATTTAAACAAGATAATATAATAAGAGATGGTAGAATAGGTAATATATTTGATGCAGAATTAAAAAGAGAAGAAAGAAAAGAAGATGTTATATTTGATGAAATTAATAATATTTATATAATCAATGATTATGATAGTCAAAAAAAAATATTAAAAAATGAAGATATATTAAATTACATTTTTAATCATAAAGACAATGAATTAATTAAAAAATATATATTTACAATTAATTATAATATGGCAAATAAGCAATTTGAATTTAATTTAATTGTTTCTAAATTTACCGAAAATATAGAAGTTATGATTAAATTATTAAATTTTATAAATGATTATATTAATAGTATTAACAAATTTACAGAAAATATTGATAAATTAATGATTTTTTATTATCAGGTAATAATCTTTTTATTTAAAAATATACTCATGGTTAGTAAATATGATAAAATAAAATTAGCTAAATATTCATCCTATCTTTCTTATAAATATTCTACTATGATTCTTAAAAAAATTTCATATATAGAAATTAATAATTTATTAATTAAAGATAATTTACAAAGTCTTTTTGATATTAAAAAAGATTTATTCTTACAATTAAATCAAATTTGTTCTTTACAAAATTCAAATCTTGAAAGACATATGAGTCTTAGTAAAAATATTACTACTTCAGAGCCATCTCTTATTCTTAATAGATCTGCTAAATATAAATTATCATCTGATGATACAAAACAAAATCTTAATTCTGATAACCTTATTTCTGATAGTAATAGTAAAGTAAATATTATGAGAATGTTTACTGATTCACATGAAAAATCTGATAGTAAATATAATATTAATAATTTAATGAATTTCTTTAGTGAAGATGGTTCTAATAATAATACAGATAATAATACAGATAATATTTCAGATGATAATAATTATCAAGAAGTAGATATAACTAGCGAACAAAATATATTAATCACTGAAGATAAGTTAGATCTAGATATAGATGATTTTAAGGAAGAATTAAAAAAAATTAGTAATAATAGTAATATACCACCTGAATTATCCAATAAAGATACTGTATCTGAAAATTTGTATGCCAATAATTTTGAAAGTAATAAAATTAAATCTAGTAATATAAAATCAAAATCTGAATATTCTTATAATACAAATAGTGCACTTTTAAATTCTAAATTATATGAACTTAATTTATAATATATATATATAAATTATATATAATAATATGGATAACGATACAATCCTTGAACTAAAAGAATTACTTAAAAATATTGACTATTTAGAAATTAATCTTTCAAATCAATTTAATAATAATAATAAACAATTATCAAACCTAAAAAATAATATAAATAATATTAATGAATTATATTATGCACTTTCTAAACAGATTTTTTAATATTAGAAATTTATAAATTAACTTTATACAAATTTATAAATTATTAAGTTTTTCTATCATTGTATTTAATTTTTCAATATCAACTACTTCATAACCATTATTCATTTTATATATTATTGAATCATAATCAATTAATAAATCTAATATTCCATTTGTTAATTGTATCTTTTTATTTATTTCTTCATTATTAATCTTATTATTTATGTTGTTATTTATATTTTCATTTAATTCATCTAATAATCCAATATATTTATCTTCTTTTTCTTTTATCTTCTTATTTATCTGTTTAAATATATTAAAACTTTCACTAAATTCATTATAATCTTCCCTAAATGTATAATATAAATTCTTTATTATTTCCATATTTTCTATAACATACTCTTCTGATAATGCTTTTTCAATAAAAAATTTAACTAGCAAATCATTTGCTAATTCATTTACTTTATCATACTGTTCTCTTATATTATTGTATTTCTCTTCATTATTATTTACATCTTTATTTATTTTTTCTTGATGATAAAAAATCTTTAATTCTTTATTAATATCATTTAATTCATCTATTATATTTCTAATATATTTTATATGTTCTACATATTTTTTATTATCTAATTCTTCATCGTATATTTCAATACCCTTAATTTCTTTAGAACTATCCGCTGAATCTAAATTTTTAGTTGTTAAATTATTATTGATAATTATAAACATACTGTAATTGCTTTTGAAATCCGTCAATAATTCTTTGTATTTTGCTATTTCAATATCCTCATAATTATTACTATCCAGCCATTTATCTATTTCTTCTACATTTTCTTTAACCTCATTCTTAATTGTTTCAGTTATTTTTAATTCTTCACTAACTAAATTTTCTAATATTCTTTTACAATTTTCTTTTAATTGTAAATATGATTCTTTTTTATATTTATCTATTCTATCTATTTCATCCATTTCTCTAGCTGCATCAATAATCTTATTTAATTCCTCCTCTGATAAATTATTCTTATTACTTGATATTTGTATTACTTTCTTGTTTAATGAATTATTTAAATCTTCTGCTTTTATTTTAATTATTCCATCCGAATCTATCTCAAATGTAATCTGAATTTCTGGTATTCCTCGTTTTTCTTTTTCTATTCCACTTAATACAAAATTACCTATCAAAAAATTATTTTTTGTTAGCTTTCTTTCTCCTTCATATATTTTTACTATAATTGAATCTACATAATCAGTATCAGTAGTGTATTTTTTATATTTTTTAACAGGCATAATTGTTCCTCTTGGTATTAATATATCCATAATACCACCACTTGTTTCTACCCCGATAGATAGTGATGTTCTATCAATTAATAATAACTTATCTTCAATATTATCCTTATTATTTATCATATGACCGTGAATAGCGGCACCAATAGATACTACACTATCAGGATCTATAGAACAATTAACATCTTTATTAAAAAATCTTTCTACATTATATCTTATAATAGGAATTCTTGTCATACCACCTACCATAATAATTTCATCAATCTCAGACTTTTCTATATTACATATATCTAATATATCATTTAACGGTTTTATTGAAAAATTAATTAAATCCTGACAAATCTCATTAAATTTTTCTCTGGTAATTTCTATTACTAAATCATAATTTATATTATTATAATTGTAAAAATTATTTATTTTAATTTTTGCTAATAAATTCTCAGTTAATGTTATCTTAGCCTGTTCTGATAAAAATTTTAATTTCTGTAAATTTTCTTCTTTTATATTATTCATAAAATTATCTAGAGTATTTTTTTCTTCTTTATTATCTTCTTCTTTTTTTACTATAAATAATTTAGTTTCTATAAATTTTTTAATACAATATTCCATAATAACTCTATCAAAATCTGATCCTCCTAAATTTGAATTTCCACATGAACCTAATACTTCAAATACCCCTTCTGATATATTTAATAAACTAATATCTAACGTTCCTCCTCCAAAATCATATACTAGAACATTACTACTCTTAGACATATTCTTACCTAAACCATAACATAATGCAGCTGCTGTAGGTTCATTAATTAATCTAAGTATGTTAAGATTAGCCATTTCAGCACACTTTTTAATTATTTCTCTTTGATTTTTATTAAAATAGGCAGGCACTGATATTACTGCATCTTTAATATTAGTATCACAATCAAATTTTTTAGATAAATATATTTCAGATTTATGTTTAAAAGACATAAATAATTGTGTAGCAATTTCTTCAGGATAGAAGAAACTATTATCAGCTTCATTATATATTTTAATATAATCATTATCATCACTAACTATATTATAAGCAAGCATTTCTAACATTTCTTTATTTAATTCACTATATTTTTTACCTAATAATTTCTTTATTTCATAAACCAAAAATATAGATTTATTTTCACTATTATTAATATTTGTTTTTTCAAAAATATTTTTTCTCATATAAGCTTCTTTTCCAATAATCTTTTTTTTATCATTAATCTCAATAACAGAAGCTATAGTATTTGAACCATCAATATCAGGAATAATAATATTTTTATTATTGTGCCAAACAGATAAACATGAATTAGTAGTGCCAAAATCTATACCTAAACATAAATTTAAATTAACCATTATTCATTATAATAGTATATATTTTTAAACAATTTTTAATTTTTATTTATTTAAATTTAAACCAGAAAAATATATAAAAGAATATTAAATTACATGACTGGAGGATTAATACAAATAGTTAGTTTTGGTAATCAAGATATAATGTTGAATGGTAATCCTGAAATAACCTTCTTTACTACTATATATAGGAGATACACAAATTTTGGTAAGAATTTTATATTAACAAGTTTTGACAATGAAGTTGGATTCAATAGAACATCAACACAAATAATATTACACAATGGTGATTTATTAAGTAAAATAATATTAAGAATAAAACTACCAAATTTTAGTTTAAGAGATTTTATAATACTAGTTGAAAAAGAATTAAATTTTGAAAGTAAAAGTAATAAAAAAGATGATATATTACTTTTAATTAGTTATTCGGAATATATTGTAAAATTTTTAAACAAATTAAGATATTATAGTAATTTGTTTTTTTCACAAAACTATCCTAAAACATATATAACTTATATTAAGGATTATAATAAAATTATTCAAGATAACTTTACTACTGATGAATTTAATTACTATTTTACTATTGTAAACTATATTTATTCATACAGTGGTAATAATGAAGTTAATACAAATTTTTTTAAAAATAATGTAGATTATTATAAAAATGCTTCCATGTATACAATAGAAGATGGTGAATTAATATTTTTATATGCAGATTATACTTATTTAGAATTAAGTTTTGAAGGTTTTAAATTTACAGTTTATGATAATTTAAATACAATTGAAAAAGTAAATATTCAAGTTTATAATTTAATTAAAAATTATGTTAAAATAAATTATAGTATTAAAGGTGCATGGGTTGATAAAATAGCAATATATCTTTTTGAAAGTATAGAAATTTATATTGGTAGTAATTTAATAACTAGACTAAGTGATAATTATAATAATATTTATGGTGAATTAGCTTATCAAAATAAGGATGTTTATAATGAATTAATAGGTAATATAGATTCTTTAACTACACCATCAATTGAAAATAAATTAAATATTATTTTATATTTACCACTTCCATTTTGGTTTAGTAGTAGTTATGGTTTATCATTTCCTCTAGTATCTCTACAATATAATGATATGCAATTAAAAATTAAAACAAAAAAATTATCAGAATTATTTTATTTAACTATAGATGGAACAATAAATAAAAATTTAAATACTAGAATTATAGAAAAGTTTTTAGAAGAACAAGAAAATATATTTTCAAATAATTTAGAAATAACAACCCTACTTGAATATATTTATTTAGATGCTATTGAAAGGAAAAAATTCGCACAAACAGGACATGAATATTTAATTACTCAACAACAATATGTATCTTATAAAGATGTAGTTCAAAATACTTCCTCTTTTGAAATAAATTTCTTTCATTGTTGTAAAGATTTATATTGGTTCTTAACTACTAATTATAATTATTTTGATATTATTAATAAAAAAATGTATGATAAATATTATCTTAATTTACCCTTAATATATTCTAATAATAATAAAAATTACATAAATTATCTTAACTTACTTTATAATAATTATAATGATTTTGATTTAGTTGATTATTTTAATATTATAACAAATATTAATAATCAATTTGAAAATAATATTTTTGATTTTGATAATCTAAATAAAGATTTATCAACACTCTTTTATAAAAATAAATTAGTATACAATCCTATCAATTATTCTATTTTAAGATTAAATGGTGTTTCATTAGCATCATATACATCAGAATATTATAATTACATACAACCTTATAGTTATTATAATAGTGTTCCATCTTTAGGAGTAAATGTATATTCATTTTCTTTAAATCCTTTAGAAGTCCAACCATCAGGTTCATGTAATTTTAGTAGAATACCAAAAATATCTTTAGAAGTGAATTTATTAAAAAATATAAATGATTTTATTCTTAATAATGAATTAAATTTAGAAATTATTGGAACTAATTATAATATTTTAAGAATAATTGGAGGTATAGCAGGTTTAGCTTATACATATTGATTTTTTATTTTTTATATATTTTAGTATAAATATATAATTATTTTAATAATTAATTATAATTAAAATAAGAATGCCAAGTGGTTTTATTCAGTTATTATCAGTTGGATCAGAATACGAATATTTAAATAAAGATCCTCATATATCCTTTTTTAATGCTGTTTATAGAAGATATTCTAATTTTTATATGACAACAGTGCAATTATATAATAAAGAATTTAGTAATACAAAAGATTCTAATAATTTAAATAATTATCAAACATTTTCAATACCACCTAGTGGTGATTTGTTAACAAATACTCTAGTAAAATTAAGTTATAATAATAAGAATTATTTAGAAATATTAAAGACTTTTGTAGATCAAATTGATACAAAAACCTATGATATATTATCTTTTTATGATAATTACAATATATTAAAATATCAATACAGTAAGGTAGAAATAAAAGATTTTGAAATTATTAAAATTAATTTTTTTGAAAATAACTCCAATTATTTAACTATATGGACGGCTAATACTCTTAAAAATAAAGATACTATTCTAAATCTTATTAAATTTAATAATATGATTGATATTCAAACCGATATTACTAAAAATTATTACAATATGTATTTAGAATATTTATATTATAGTTTTGTTTACTATGTTAACTCTGATATTTTGAGTAATAATCAATTATTGTTAAATATTATAGATTGTATTGATTATGATAAGATAGATTATATTAGGCTAGATTTAAATGATATTACATCATATAAATTATATACTAAAAATAAAGTTATTTATAAAAATTTTTATAATTTATTGATTACTACTAATTATTCAAATAATATAAAAACTGAGATTAAAATATTTGAATCAAATATATATTATAAGATAAAAGCAGAAGATATAAGTAGTTATAATAATTTTATAAATAAGATTATAAAAGATGTATCAGCATTTTTAGATATTGAAATTATAACGGATAAAAAAACAAGTAAAAGTATGGTTATTTCATATGATGAATATATTAAAAGTTTTAAAACGAGTAAGATTAATACAAATAATATAATTTATTTACCAATAATACCATCCAATACAAGATTAATAATAAACTATTATCCTAAAAATATATATTTTGGTAATACTGATAATTATGATTATAATGAATCATTAATATCTATTGAAAAAAATCATATTGAAATATCAAATTATAATTTAATAAATAATTTTAGTTTAATTACATACATTAGAACATTTTTAAAAATAGGTTGTATTGCTGAAATAGATATTTTAAGATTTTTAACTAATGTAAAAGATCCTAATTTTTTATTTAATCTTGAAAATTATTATTCTAAAAATAATAATAACATTCTATTCTTTAAAAATATTCTTGATATACTTGTTAATAAAGATGTTTTAATATTTAATAATTCATCATATAGAACACTAATCTTCCTTTATGAAAATTATGTTTACCAAACTAGTAAAATGAATTCATATTTCTATTCAAAAAAAATATCCACTATACAAAATATTATAACGCTCAAAAATTTATACACTAATATAATCACTTCAATTAACTCTCTATATCTATCAACAGCTGGATTACTTAATTTTAGTGTAAATTCATCTATTTTTTTAAATTTTTTAAATCAAACTAAAAATGAATATATTACATTTAATGAACTATACAGTATTATTACTAATTATGATTATAATAATTATTTTTTTAATAATAAAGCAACTATAATTTTTAATAGTCCAGATAATACTATTTTATTAAAAGAAAATATATTTTTATACAATTTTTATATTATTATTCTAATTAATCTAATTTTAGGTTCTATTGAGCCTATAAGTTCAATATATTATAATTCATCTAAAATTATAAATTCAGCATTAGAAATAGATACTGATAAATTCAATATTTATAATAATTTAGGTAAATATAAAAATATTTTGAATTCGTTTACCTATTCATTAAATATTTTCCCATTAACAAGTTATTTATTTTTAAATCAATATACCGATACAATAATATCAGATTATACATTTTATAACATAGATAAAGAATATTATTATGATAATATTTATGGTAGTATTTTAAAATTATTTAATATTTATGATGAATTATATGATACAAATATATATAATAGAGCTGATAATTATACAATTGAAGATATTAAAGCAACTATAAATTTATTTAGTTTTAAGTTTGTTGATATTATAGATAATTATTACAGAGATAATAACTTTTATTTAAAAACTATAGCTTTAGAGGATATTAATTTATTATTTACTTATTTTTATAATAATCCAGCTATATCTTATGCGAATGGAACTTCAAATGATTCTACTATATTAAAACAAATATTTGATAAAGCAGATAAACAATTATTTGGAAATTCATTTTTAACATTTATTAATAGTAATACACCGGCTTTTTCACAAAATAATTTATATATTTATAAGTTTTTATTTATAGTAAATTCACCATTTTATCGTATTTATTTATTAATAAGATTTTTATATACATTTAGTGATTCAGAGTTATCAGCAGACTTGATTATATTAAGAAATTATCTAACTTTTTATTTAATAGTTTACATATCTGATGTAACTAAAGCAAAAAATACTGATATTAAATTTCTAAATTTTGATATTTCTGAAAATAATTTTAATAATTTAGAACTAATAGATAATTTTATTTCCTATGATGAGATTAATTCATTAAATGATAATACATCCAATACAATTAATAATATTGATACTGGAAATTTGTTAATTTATACTAACTTTTATTTTATTAAATCATTTATAGAAGTATCTTCAAATATTGATAATATTTATCCAAGCATTTATAATACTCTAAAATATAATTATGATGATTTAATTTTTAATAATTTAATAACACAACTTCAAAAAAATAGTGAATTATTTTTTGATATTAATTTCATAAATAATTTTTTAAATGTATTTTTTGATAAAAATAATTATAATCTAAATGAAGTTTTTAGTCTCGTTTTAGATATAGATATATCAAATGTAGCTAGTGAGATTTTAAATAATAAAAATGGTAAGGACTGTTATTATTCTGCTTATTCTTTAGGCACTTATTTTGATAACACAAATAAATTAAATATTGATACTATTAATAATATTTACAATCTATATTTAGATTTTAACTTGATATCTAATTTTAATGATTTTTATCTAATTAAAACATTTGATGTAAAACGTTATCAAGATTTTATTAAAAAAGATAATATAATTGATGGATTTAATTATTATAATACACTATATAACGATATAAATAATACTGCTACAATTAATAATATTTATGATTATTATGACAAAATTAATAATTCAATTTTAAAATACATTTTAGATAATTTTAGTTATTTAAATAATTATTTTATTTCAGTTGAATTATTTAATTTATATTTAAGCTATTTTAAAGATGTTTCTGATTTATTTAATTCAACTAATGATACTAATATTAATTTGTATAATTATTTGCCAAACAAGTTAAATACTTATAAAAGACTTATTACAAATAATAAAATTATAATTGTTTATTTTCTTTATAAATCTTTAATAGAACAATGTCTATTTCTTGATGTAAAGTATTATATTGAAAAGGTTAATTTAACTACTAATTATAATCTAAAATTTAAAAATTTTATTATAGAAAAATACGGATTTTATATTTATACTGATATTTTAAATAAATTAGTTATTAATATTACAAAAAATATTACTAATCTATTCTTAGATTATAGTAGAGTTGAAATATTTTACATTACTAATGATATATCTCCAAATTTAACCAATTTTATAACATTATCAAAGGATTTTTATTTAAATAATTATGTAAATGGATATAAAGAATATTATAAACAAGATACAGAAGATAAAATATATATTACAAGCACAGAAAGAGTTTATATAAAAAATGAAAATAATAGTTTATTTATTAATTTATTTGAAAGTAATTTTGATATACAAGTATTAACAATAGCTTTTTATCAAAATTTAAACAGTTTAATTTCAAGTTTAACCAATGAATTAATAATCTATTTATTTTTTGTTTTAAACAACAATTTAATTAATTTAATTATTGAAACAGATGTTAATAAAAATCTTAATCAAATAAATCAATCAAATAAAAATGATTTTTATAATACGAGTATTACATTCATTAAAAATACTTATAATGATATTAAAAATTTATATGATAATAATTTTTATAATCTCCTTAATAAAAGAACCTTAACTAATAAAATATTTGAACTAGTAGCTAATTTTTATGGAAAAAATAATATTAATTATTATAATGTTCTCTATTATAAATATGATATAACCTTTGATAATACAGTGTATGATATTAGAATAAATATTAATAATCTTATTAATAACAAAATATCATATTCTAGTGTTTGTGAAAAAGAAATTAACAGATTTTTATATTATTATATGACAAATTATGCTACAAAACTAGCAAAAAATATATCATCAATCAGTATATTAGAAAGTATTAATTTTATAAAAAATAATACAACCTATGAATATGTTAAAATGTATAATCAACTCTATAAAAATAGTATTAATATTGTGTATGAAGAAAATTTAGAAATTTATCAAAACGAACAAGTTTTAAGTTTATTAAATATTGATTTTTTTACTGATAAATTATCTACGATAAATAATGCTTATTTTATTGATTTTATATCTAGTATGTCAACTAATTATTATAGCGATTATCTATATTTTTTTAATTATATGAATGACAATTTAGGACCTATATTTAATAATGTCTTAATTAATAATTTAAATGCTTTTGATTATTTTACTAAATTAGATAATATTAATGAATTAAATGATTATGTTAATAAGTTTTTAACTTTACAAGAATATTTTTCACCTTATTACATATATGATGATATTGTTAAATATAGTTATAATAGTTTAAATATTGATACAAAACTAGAATTAATAACTGAAAGAACTGTCAAAAAGATTATTATATATTTATTCATGTTGTATTTAATATTACAAAGATTGCCAATTTATATTAATGAAAATTTAAATTTGAGAAGGAATTATATATTAGAATATAATATAATAAATGATAAAATATCATTTTTAATTGATGATGTATTAAATCCACAAATTATTGCTGATCTTAAAAAGTTAATATATGATATGTATAGTTTAGATCCAAAATATGAATATTATACAAATGATTATACTTATAATGATGTATATATTATCAATGTTATTAATAATAATTTAAAACAAGTTAGAGTAAATAGTTATTTAGATTTTGCCAGAAATTATTTAAATTCTTATACTGAAAATATAATCTCTATTAATAACAAATCATCATTTTTAAATTTAGTAAAAGAAATTAATGATATATTTAATTATGATGCTATTTATAATAATTATCAGTTATTAATATATTCTGGTTTTATAGATCGTTATTATTATGAATATAATTTGTATGATTTTAATAGTTATACAATACAAAGTCCAAATAAAAATACATCCAATTCTCTATTTTTTGAAAATTTA
>Ga0169931_10009435_pt1 | contig 14067 bp, 12 predicted proteins | sample Kivu_15m_20L_FD_129675 | JGI IMG/M metagenome (GOLD analysis project Ga0169931, IMG submission 129675) | Freshwater microbial communities from Lake Kivu, Western Province, Rwanda to study Microbial Dark Matter (Phase II) - Kivu_15m_20L... | ecosystem: Environmental > Aquatic > Freshwater > Lake...
AAAAGTAACGGGATACTTAGGGTATATGTAGCAATAGGGTTTATAAGGGTTAAAGTGGACATCACTTTTCTCTTCTATAACTAGGAATCTGTATCAAGTAGTGAATTAATCAGAAGAAGGAGGGAGTAAATTGAGCCAGAACAATTACTCACTCTCTCCTTCCTCGCAAGAAAATCTTCTTACCCCATCTGAGGTGGCAGCATTATTTAGAGTAGATCCAAAGACGGTTACCAGGTGGGCAAAGGCTGGCAAATTAACCTCAATTAAAACCTTAGGTGGGCATAGAAGGTATAAAGAGTCTGAGGTTAAATCCCTGCTTAAATCAATTTCACCCGATACACCAAATACAAGTAATACTAACCAATGAGAGTAATTAAAGTGAGAGGTAGAAAATTACAGTGAGTGAAGAATCAACCGATAAAGATTTAGACAAGAAGAGCAGTGATGATCCAAAGGCGAAGATGCTGGAAGCGCTCGCTAAAAAACAAAAAGGCCATAACACCGGGAAATCATCAGGTCCTACTAGTGGCTCTAAGGTTGGTGCTGGCCAAACTGGAGGAACAGCTCCAAAGATGCATAGAAGAAAAGCCGGATCTGCTTAATATTTCTAACTTATAGTTTTTTTAACAAATATTCCAGCAACCTTGTGGCTTGGGCCGGGATCGAACCGGCGACCTAACGATTTTCAGTCGTTCGCTCGTACCAACTGAGCTACCAAGCCAATCAAATTTGCTAACTTAGTAATTTTGATTTACCAAGTGAACAAATCGCGACCCAGACGGGACTTGAACCCGCGACCTCCGCCGTGACAGGGCGGCGCGCTAACCAACTGCGCTACTGGGCCAACTCTAAAAGGAAAGGAATTTCTTCCTCTCCTTTTGCGTCCCCAACGGGATTTGAACCCGTGTTAACGCCGTGAAAGGGCGACGTCCTAGGCCACTAGACGATGGGGACAGTGGAGGGGTAAGGGTATCGGTTCAATTAAGTAGGGCAAAACTGATTAAAAAATATGCCCCAAATTAACCAAATATGTCACTACTGCAACAAAGTGCAACAATTGCCCACCATGGCAATTATCTCTACATGCACGACATCCACTTTAAAGGATGCAGCGACCTCACTGAGATCCGGAAATCTTGTTGCCTTTCCAACCGAGACTGTTTATGGACTTGGCGCAGATGCAAGCAATCATGGGGCGATAGTTAAGTTGTATGAAGCAAAGGGTAGACCAAAAGATCACCCGTTAATTGTCCACCTCTCATCTATAGCAAATTTAGATAAGTGGGCAAGAGAAATTCCAGAGTATGCAATAAAACTTGCGCGTGTTTTTTGGCCAGGGCCTATGACATTAATTCTGCCAAGAACAAATCTCGCAAAGGATTTCATTTCAGGCTCCCAAGATAGTGTTGGGATAAGAGTTCCTTCGCACCCACTAGCAGCTGTGCTATTAAAAGAGTTTGAAGACCAGGGCGGCCTTGGTGTTGCCGCCCCTAGTGCAAATAGATTTGGCAAGGTATCTCCAACAACAGCGGATGCTGTATTTGAAGAGTTATCTGGTTATCTATCACCTACTGATTTGATATTAGATGGTGGTCCGTGCGAAGTTGGGGTTGAATCAACCATTATAAATTGTATACAAGATGTCCCTGAGATATTACGCCCTGGGGCAATTACTCTAGATTTGATATTAGATAAAACAGGAGTTTTGGTAAAAGAAAATAATGAAACCAGCATGCAAGAAAAAGTCAGGGCGCCAGGATTACTAGAGTCTCACTATGCGCCAAATGCGACGGTTTTTTTAATGGGCAATCCAAAATCAGGAGATGGGCTGATTGCACTCGATTCATATTTAACGCCAAGTGGTGTTTTAAGACTAGCTAGCCCAAAAAATAACCAAGAGTATGCTCGACAACTCTACCAAGCGCTACGACTAGCTGATACTAACGGAATTGAACGAGTATTTGTTATCCCACCCACTGGCCGTGACATAGCACTAGCGATTAATGACAGATTAAAAAGGTGTACTCAGAGATTGCCGCCATTGCGTAAATGAATTAGTTACCAGTTATTGAGTTGTAATTCTCCTAAAAAAGGTTTAAGTACCCATGTGATGAGTTTTAAATATATGGTTTTAGCAATCTAAAAAATCCCGATACTATTGTTACTGTTGGATTAAGACTTTAAGGTACCCTGAAGGCACCTTTGATCTTTATTCATCTATGGGGCCTTTAGCTCAGTCGGTAGAGCAACAGACTTTTAATCTGTGGGTCGTCGGTTCGATCCCGACAGGGCCCACTTTAGTACAATTGAGCCTTAGGGTTTTAGTGACAATGTCCGATTTGTCCTAACTCCACTACAAATATCCACCTAATCCGTAGAGGTGAGTAGAGGCAGCGACGGCTGTCTTGAGTAAGACAAAACCGGTCAAGCAAGGGGCAAAACAAAATGGCATTTAAGGCCAAATCACCCAAATCACCCAAAGCAGTTGAGGGATCAAACCCTGCTTCTTGGAGTGTTGCCCAATTTTCATCCTTTTACACACAAAACCGATCTGAGCTAATCGCCCACGCCAATCGGATTGTTAAAGATAAGCCAAAGGCTGAAGAGATAACACAAGAAGCATTAGTTAAGTTCATGCTTGCTGCCCCCGAGTTATCAAGTGATAGTCACGCTCTTTCCTACCTACATCGCACAATTGAGAACCTATGTATTGATCTATTCCGCGCTGAAAACCGCCGACCAAATCTCGTTGCCCTAGATGATGCAACCGCAGAGGTTGAATCTATCTGGCAAGTATCTGGTGACCACTCACAAGCAATTTCATATGCAGAAGATGCTGTAATTATTCGTCAAGCACTTTCCTTACTATCTCCAGCAGAGCGTGCTGCTCTAGTTATGTGGGAGGTCGAAGGACGTTCAACTGCTGAAATTGCAAAAGAGCTTGGTATTAAAGAGTCTGCTGTTCGCCACACAGTCTCTCGTGCTCGTACATCACTTCGTAAAGTTCTATCTGAACTTGTTATTGATGAAGAGCGCGGTCTAACAGCATTGGACCTTTTATCTACTACTTATAAGAAGGCAGCAGAACTTGCCGGTAAATCATCAAAGATTGCTCTTACATTTATTCTTGTTCTAACCGCTTTTCTTGGGCTTAACTCCTTAACCGGTAACGAGCCAAATACCTCTATCACCACCTCTTCATCTCAGCTTTCAAATAATCAAGATCTACCTGCCGTAGTAACACCAACTGTGCCTGAGGCTATTCCAGTTGTAAAACAGGCCTTCAATGAAGGCAGCACTATTACTGCATCTGAGTACGCCGATCACATGGAGTTATCTGTCGCCCAACTTGAGACAGTCACATTGATGCTTTCAGTACTAGATCAATCAGATGGTGAGCAAGCGCTTACTGAATAAAACTAAGTTTCCAACTTCATTTGGCATTACACGTGTGTGCCAGGGGAGATGGAATTAGAAGATCTAACAAGATCTTCGAGCCGAGATAGGGAAATTCCCTAACTCGACTAACGAAAGGAAACAAATGTCTACAAAGACAATTAAGCAACGTGTTGCAATTATTGCGGCGTCAGCGCTAACATCTGGTTTGTTTGCCGTTGTGTCAGCACCCGCAGTAAATGCGGCTGCAGGCGTAGCAATTGATAGAGATGATATCTCTGCGGCAACAACATTTGCAGCAAATGAAAACTATGGTATCTGTTATGTTCCATCGACAACCTTGGACAATGCAGATGCAACTAATACTCATGAAATGACTTCAACCGGAAGAATGAAGTTGACTATTGCAAACTCCCCAACAATTGGAACTGGTGCAGCAAGCATTACATCAAACCTAAAGTTTGCAATTTCTGGTCCTGCAGCATGGGTCGCTTATCCTACAGGTGGCACAGGTAACCAAATCGGATCAAGTTCTTCCGGTGCAAGTTACGTGCTTTCTGGAGATGCTAAGACTTACACAGCTACTAGCGTAACTACAGATGTAGTTGCATTTGGTTCTCTAGTTTTGCAACCAACTGCAGCCGGTACCGTTCAAGTTACAGTTACAAATACCCGAAATATAACTGACGGTACTGTTACTGCAATTGAGATAATTACAATTTCTGTTAAAGCTACATGCGGATCTGGTGCATTTTCTGCAGCAGATAGTAATGTTAAATTAACATCTAGTGCATCTGCTTCTACAGCTACGAGCACAAATAATGATGATGTTGACTATATTTATGCGGGCAATGCTGGAACAATTTATGCTCGCGTTGATCTAAGAGACACTAACGCAATCGCATTGGCGAACTCTTCTGCTAGTGGATTATTAACTGCTGAAGTTACATCAGGTGCATTAGTTGCAGCTGGTAGTGGCACTGCGACTACAACCCTAGCTTCGACTACCACTAAAGGAACATACTTTGCGGTAACTCAAGCAACGGCAGATGTCCCATGGTCAGGAACTATCACAATCAAGTTGGATGGTGTAGTTGTTGCGACTAAATCAGCAAAGATACACGGCGCACCTGCAACTATTGAAGTTTCAGGGTTAGATATTCGTCAATCTAACGGAACTTCCGGTCAAGGTGGAGACTATGTATTGAAGGACTCTGCAGGAAACTCTGTTGAAGTTGCCGTTACTGGTTTTGTTACCTTAACTGATGCTCAAAGCCTAATTATCTCAGCAGGTTCTTCATCTCGAACCCCTTCTAATACTGCAGCTCGTGCAGCAACACCAAAAGGTCAGTTTGATTACACATGTTTAGCAACAAATACAACAAATTCAGTTGCTAAAGGTGTCAAATTAAGATATGTGAATTCAGCACTAGTAACTATTACATCACCTGCATTTGATATTACATGCGGTGGTGCTGCATACACGTATACTGCTAGCCTAGATAAGGCAAGTTATGTACCTGGAGATGTTGCTACTTTAACAGTACAAGCAAAAGATGCTTACGGAAACAAGGCTTTTGACGGCGATACTTTAGGTGTTGCTGGTTCAATTCCTTCAATTTCTGGCTCAAATATGACAGCGGTTACAAGTCCTACTTATGCGGATACTTTTTTAAATGGATCAAAAGAGTATAAGTTTATTGTTGGATCAACAGAAGGTAGTTACAATATGGTTGTAGACTTAGCAGAGTTTAATTCAGCTTCTAAGCCTCAAGTTGCTGTTGTAGTACCTTATAAGATCGCATTAACTACAGCTGCAGTTTCTAATGCAGATGTGCTTAAGTCAATTGTTTCATTAATTGCTTCAATTAATAAGCAAATTCAGGCTCTACAAAAGTTAATTCTGAAAAGATAATTAACTTTTAATACTAAACCGTTGGTATGAAAATTTAATTTCATACCAACGGTTTTTTAATAACTTAGTAAGTGTGACTATTAAAATTCGCCATAATACATTAGAATAATTAAATGATCTTCTACCTAGTACCTCTTTTATATTTTGCAATTACTAGCTCTTTATATGGAGGCCTTGAGGTACTTCGGGTAATTTTCATTAGTGTATTGCCACTATTGTTTTTGATTATAAAGCCTATAAAATTTAAAGAATTTAGAATATGGTTAATTCCATTGGTATCCCTAGCCTTGACATATTTGATATCTTTTTTTATAAACAATCAAAATTATGTAACTTTCTTAATTGGCCAATACAGGCGCAACTATGGTTTTTTAGTTTTAATTGGCTTGATATTAATTTTTTTCATTGCAGCAAATTCCATCGTTGGTAATGAGCTAAAACTTGTGAGAATTTTGTATGCCACACTTTTAATAGGATTGATACATGCAATCTTGCAAATTTTCGACCTAGATCCAGTTCGGACTGAATACCAGACAGTTGGTTTAACTCTAGGAAATTCAAATTTTGCAAGCGCTTTTTTAGGTATGCTCTCAATAGTTCCTCTTACCCAAGTATTTTACAATTCAACCAAATATAGAATACGCCTAATTCATGCAGGGGTGTTTTGTTTAATTGGAGTTGTAATTCTCTATACTGGTTCACTTCAGGGACTTATTCTTTATTTATCCAATTTATTGCTAGTTTTATGTTGGTGTCTGTACTCTGCAAAAATTATACGGATCCCAAGGCCCAAAATTTTATCACTCACTACTTCGATAGTATTTATAGTTATATTCTTTTTTACAATTGCTGTAATAGAGAATTTGCCAAGTAATTTTGTTAGTAAAGTTGATTCGGCAATTCAGTTTAAGTCTAGGTTGGACCATTGGAAACTAGGCATAAGGGTTGGACAAGATCACTTTTGGGCTGGCGTAGGTATTGACAATTTATTTAGCCATTCTGCTCTGTATATCACGAAAGAAATGGCTCAAGGATATCAAGGGATCGTGTTGACAGATAAAACACATAATGTGTTTATAGATCATTTTGCCAATGGTGGAATCTTTGCTGTTATCTCGTGGTTGATTTTTACAGTCCTGGTGTCAAGTTTTGCACTAAGAACAATGTTTTTTACTCAAAAAAGTTCTAATATAGCGACAAGGTTAGTACTTTTCGGGATCTGGACGACTTACACTATACAAACACTAATCAGTCCAGATCACTTATTTTTAATTTCAATAGGTATGGTTTCATCTGGCGCTTTAGTAGGCATTAGTATGCACAGCAAAGTGCCTAAAATTTTGAATAGAGAAGCTGATCAATGAGCGCAAAGATACAAAGGCTTTTAAGTCTTATACTTCTATTTTTCATATTCGTATTTCATTTTAATTATGTCAAATTTGAATATATTAATACACAATTATTAAAGGGCAATCTCAGCGATGAATACATCAGTAGTTTTCACAAAAAATTTCCATACGAAAGGCCAGTAGAAATGACAATCACAACTCTTTTTAATTCAGGAGTCAGAGATTGTTCTCTATTGGAGAAATTAACAAATAGCCTGCTAGAGATTAATCCAAAAAATTATACAGCCTATTATATTAAAGGAGTATGCGCCGAGTTAGCAGGAGAGTTTAGTCAAGGTGTTAGTTATTTAAATAGAGCACAAAAGAATAATCCATATAATCCAGATATCTTATATGCGTTGGCAGTATTGAAATTCAAATCAGGAGATTACAGTGGGAGTAAGGATGCTGTAGTTTTATACAAAGAAATCTCCAAAGATTTATCAAGATTATCACCACTTGAAGAAGCATTAGATTCCATCAGCGATGATTGATTTCACTCAAATGATAGGCAATCGAGATATACTCCGTATCTAAACTCTTACTCAAATCAATTTTAGATTTATTCTTTTTCAAGGAATTGGGAGGAACTGAGCTAAATTATGATTTCGAAACAAAGTGATACTTTGGTTTACATCCTTACGGATGTTAGTTCTGTCAATATTTTTGGATTTAAACAACTTAACGCCCTAAAAAAATCGAATTTCAATATACATGTAATTTGTGGACCCGGTCGAATTGATAGAAACCTACGGGACTTAAATATAGAAATACATCAGATTAAATATCTTCAAAGAAATATTTCGTTTGTCAATGACATAATTTCTCTAATCAAAATTACGTCCACAGTCTATTCAATTAGACCGAATATCATCATATATTCCACGCCAAAAGCGAGCTTAATGGGTGCGGTAGCAGGTTTATTAACAAAAACGCCTATTAGAGTATATCAAATTTTTGGTGCGCGTTGGCAATCATTGCAGTTTTGCAAGAAAATCTTACTATTATTTATGGAAATACTTATTCTAAAAATATCAACAAATATAACGGCAGTGTCGAGAAGCATGGCCACCAAATATAGTGCACTCACTTATAAAACTATAAAAGTCTTACACTTTGGAAGCACTATTGGAGTGGATACGAAAATTTTTTTCCCATCTATCAATCAAAATTTCAGAACAGAGGAATTCAAATTAGGGTACGCAGGAAGGCTTGCATCGGATAAAGGTATCGAGGATCTAATAGATTTATTTATTGAGCTAAATTCAAAAAACACCAACTTCAAGTTAGAGATTATTGGAGATGTTGATCAAATGGATAAAATCTCCCTAGACACAATTGAGAAGATTACATTACATCCAAATATTTCTTGGTTTCGAGCAGTGACCCAGATAAAACTCGCAGACCATTTCAGATCCTGGGACTTACAATTATTTCTAAGTAAGCGCGAGGGGCTCGGTAATGTGGTTCTAGAGGCTGGTGCTTGTGGAATACCCACTTTTTGTTGGGATATTGACGGGGTGCGAGATGCCATACCTAACGAATTCAACAGATTTAAAATTATATATGGAGATTTGGCAAAAATGCAGAATGAAATTCTTGATTATTACAATCGACGACTTTCTATAAATGATAAGAATTTACTGGCAAACTGGTATAAGGTAAACTTTGATCAAGATGAGGTCTTAAATGCTTTTACGAAGTTTATTACTTCCCTAATGAAATCGAGTTTAAATCATGAATAGTATTCCACTATCTTACCCAGAGTTCAACTCAAAAGATTTTATAGCGATATATAATGCAATGAGTAAGATTAATCAGAATGATAAAGACTCAATTATCCCAGAATTTGAAGATCATTTAGCAAGTTTTCATCAGGTCAAGCATGCAGCATTGTTTTCATCAGGATCCGCAGCAATCCATTTAGCTATGTTGGCACTAAAGATAAAGTCTGGTGATAAAGTAATAGTTCCAACGCTCACTTTTGCTGCTACAGCTTTTCCATTACTGTATATTGGAGCAAATCCTGTATTTTTAGATGTATGTGAAAAAACTTGGACTTTAGATTTAGATTTACTTGAAAATTATCTTAGAAACCGTCCACCAAGTGGTATGCCAAAATTAATTATTTCTGTAGACCTATTTGGTAAGACATGTGACTATAATAGATTAATTGATCTTTCTAATAGATTTCAAATCCCAATTTTAATTGATTCTGCTGAGGCACTCGGCACTAAGTATAAAGATAGCTTTTCAGCATCGCTTGGAAGCGCTTCTGTTATTTCTTTTAATTTTAACAAGATATTAACTTCTACGGGTGGTGGGGTATTACTTACAAATAATGATTTTATTAATACCCAAGCACGAAAATTGGCAAATCAGGCAAGAGAGAATAATCATTGGTATGAACACACAGAAGTCGGCTATAATTATCGTTTAAGTCCAATTCTTGCTGCGCTAGGCAGTTCCCAACTAAGTAGAATTGATTTGCTAGTTTCATGTAGGAGAAAAATTAGAGATTTTTATTTTAAAAGTTTGAGTAACCTTCCTGGAATTCAAGTGACTTTGGATTCAGAATGGGAATATTCTAATGCTTGGCTTAGCACAGTTAAATTTGACAGAGTACTTTATCCAAGGGGACGCGACGATGTTTGGAATGCATTAAAAAAAGAAAATATAGAATCTAGATTCATATGGAAACCACTTCACTTGCAACCAGTTTTTAAACCCTTTGAATCTATTCTTACTGGAGTTTCAGAAGAAATTTTTGATACAAGTCTTTGTTTACCATCAGGCCATAAATTAAATGAAATGCAAATTCAAAGGATTTGTACAATTTTGAAGAAGGAGTTGAATCTTGACAAATATTTATAGTAGAAGATACAAGTTTTTGTTAGACAAAATATTTGTGGCAGTTTTCATAATTTCTCTATCGCCATTATTATTGCTTATTCTATTATTTCAATTTTTAGTTTATGGTAGGCAGGTTTTTTATTACCAAGAGAGAACGGGGTATGGGGGCAAGACTTTCACAATAGTAAAGTTTAGAACAATGAAAGACTTGTTCGATGACCAAGGATTTCAATTACCAGATATTTACCGATTAACAAAAATTGGTAAAATACTGAGATTCTATAGCTTGGATGAAATACCCAACATGTTAAACGTGTTGCGAGGAGAAATGAGCATGGTTGGTCCAAGGCCTCTGCCGGTTCGATTTTATTCCATACTACAAGAAGAGCAAAAAAAGCGCTGTAGTGTATTACCAGGCATTACTGGGCTTGCACAAGTGTCTGGAAGAAACAATTTATCTCTATCAGAAAAAATTTTTATTGACTTGAAATATATTTCTCAAATAACTTTGTTAAAAGATCTGAAAATTTGCGTACAAACTTTCCAACAAATGTTTATTAACTCACCCAATCGTGAATTAGGAAACCAAAGTATTGATAAATTCACTCCAAAATTAGATGATAACTAGTCACGATTTACTAGTATGGCCACATTTGAAAAACTTCTTGCCAAGAAATGGGATCAACTCTTACCCTGATAATATCACTCGACTCTGATTTTAACTGTTTTTCGTCTCTTCCAATAAGAGTTTCTGTTAATTTCTCACCATTTTTTAAGTATGAATATTTGATGTGAATTTTCTTCCCACTAGCCAAAATTAATTTTTGAGCTAAATCTTTAATAAGTATCGGTTTGCCCATTTTTAAAATTAAAGTGTCCCCTGAATGGCCTTTGGTTACTGCTTGTAGAACTAAATGCACAGAATCTTCTATAGTCATGAAAAACCGACTAACTTCCGGATGTGTTATGGTAATTGTTTGATTCAAAGCGATTTGCCTAGAAAAAGTTTCCATTACGGAACCACGGCTTCCAAAAACATTCCCAAATCTAACCGAGATAAACTTAGTGTCCCTATAATTTTGTGAATACCATACTGCTAGTTTTTCGGATAATAACTTACTTGTACCCAATACAGAAATTGGATCCGCAGCCTTATCTGTAGAAACATTAATGAAAATAGATGTGCCATTGCTAGCTGCAGCGCTAAGTACATTACTCGTACCCTCGATATTTGTTTTAAATGCCTCTTCAGGATATTTCTCCAGAATATTTAGATGCTTTAGGGCTGCTGCATGAAAAATGATTTCTGGTTTTATATCAGATAAAATCTCAGAAATGCGTTTATTATCTCGGATATCAGCTAAAATCAGATGTTTATTGACACCCTTTTTTTGAGATTCGATTGTTGTACTTACGTCCAATAGTGAGGTTTCATCTCTATCTAATAAGTATAGTTCGCATGGTAAAAAATGACTAATTTGTCGTGAAAGTTCTGAGCCAATCGAACCGCCAGCTCCAGTTATTAATATGGATTTATTAACGAAATAGCTTTTCAAATAACTTATATTAGATTTAATCAAGTTCTTACCAATAAGTTCTTCTTGTGTTGGCTTACGTATTTCGCTAACTAAAAATTCGGCACCAGTCATTGCTTTTATCGGGGGTATTATTCGCAATTGCACGCCGTGGTTGTCGCATATGTCTTGAATATTTTGCAACTTTTCATTCGATATTTGCGAAAAGGAAACTATCAAGATCTGTAAATTATTTTTTTGAAGAAAACTACTGATTGGAATTCCAGTGACTACTTTTACGCCATTTATTCTGCTAATTTTAATACTTATATCATCATCAAGAATTGCAACTGGTTTCCAGTCTAAATTATCTTCATTTAAAATTTTTTGTATTAACAATTGTCCCTGTTGACCTGCCCCATAGATGCCCACCAATATCTTATTATTTTTATACGAAATTTTTTGATAGATATATTTTATTATTTTATTCAAAATAACAAAAAATCCTAGCGCTAGAACTGAAGTTAAGATCGGAAATGACCTTGGCAAGATAAAGTTTGGGTAAAAAAATAAAAATAAAAAATATAAAATACCAGTAGATAAGTATCTTCTGATTAGTGAGAAAAATTCTTCAATAGATGTTTTACGCGGAATTCCAAATAATCGATTGTCTAAGTATGAAACAATATAAAATGTCAAAATAAGAATCAATATTGATGGAATCACCTTAATAAATATACTTAGAGGAATAGAAAAGTCATATCTAAAAAGTAATGCAAAAAGTCCAGCAAAAGTCCATACAAATGAGTTAAGAATAAAAAATAAGATACTTCTTAGTGATTTATTCATAAACAACCACTTTTAGAGTATTTATCAAATTCTTAACTCGCTTGCTGGATTACCGGCGTAAGTTTTATTATTTGGCAGATCATTTAGCAAGTTACTGCCAATGCCCAATTTTGAGTTAATACCTATGTACCGAGGTTGATTTGCTGTTCCTTGTTTAATTGTGGTGCCAGCACCTATAAATGCACACTCCTTTATTTCGGTGTTTCCACAGCAAACCACATGCGGCGAAATCGTGACAAAGCTATCAATCTTACAATCGTGAGCAATGTAACTATTGAAATTGATATGTGTAAACATTCCAACACTTACAGATGTAGAAATAGTTACTCCTGGCATAATAATCACACCAGGCTCAATCTGCGAATTAGACAAGACAAGTGAGTTATCAAATATTAACTTTAGTGGTTTAGCACTTGTATTTTTCAGTTTTGATACAAGAAATTTTCTAGTGGCAGGGTCTGCAATTGTAATGCCGTAATAAAGTTCACATTGATTCAATTCTAGAAATTTAGTGAGTGAAATTACTTCTCTGCCGAGAATAGAACTCAAACTTGTATCGTCATCAATAAAGTAAAGCTTAATCTCATCATAATTAGTTCCGGGGAATAGCTTAGGTAAGATCGAAGGCAGAAGCGACATTACCTCCTTACCAAATCCTCCCGCTCCATATAAACCAATTGCTGGCTTCTTCACGCGCCCACCCCCTTAAATAATATTAGTTTACCTGAATGTAATCAGCTTGCATGTCTACCATAAAACTGAGGAGAAGGGCTCATTTAGAAATTAATCTAAAATAGCGGCGTAAATTAGGGTAAAGTGCTCAAGTGTCTAATTCAACCAATTTTACTACAAAAGAGTTATTGGACCAAGAGCAGTTTTTTACCTTTGAGTATTTAACCCCAGCGAACGCATTTGAAATAGGCGAGATAGCTAAATCACTCGGTGTGCTAAAAAACTTACCTATTGCAGTTGAGGTGCGCCTTGGTGATTGGATTATTTATCACGCATCTCTGCCTGGATCAACGAGTGAGAACCAGTGGTGGATAGATCGTAAGGCAAGAGTAGTTCTACTTAAACACCACTCAACTTTGTATGAAAGAGTAAGTGCTGAAGAGCGCGGCGTTGATTGGCACAAGGAGAACAATTTATTAGATGAGACCCATGCAATTCATGGTGGTGGTTTGCCGTTAATTACAAAGGGTGAAGGCTTTGTTGGAGTGTTACTAATCAGTGGATTACCACAGGTGGATGATCACCTACTTGGAGTTGAGGTATTAACTGAGTTTTTAGCTCGTAAAGGTGAACAACCTTGAGTAATCAGGTTTGGGTATGTGGCGAGGTATTAATTGACTTAATACCAGATGGCACAGAGCGTAAGGCGGTTGTTGGTGGGGGCCCTGCCAATACCGCTAAGGCATTAGCAAAGCTTGGTATTGATGCCCAGTTTATTGATGGCATCTCAACTGATAAGTATGGCCAGATGGCATTGAAGCAATTACACAAAGATGGTGTACTACTTGATTTTGTTAAGTTTTTAGATAAGCCAACCTGTTTAGCAATTGTTTCATTAAACAAACAAGGTGGGGCCTCCTATGAGTTTGTAATTGATGGCACTGCTACCTTTGATTTCTCAGCATCCTGGCTGCCAGATCCAGTTATAAACAAACCATCCTTGTTACATATCGGAACCTTAGTTACAGCCATTGAGCCGGCTGCTAGTGTTTTATTTGAGTGGGCTAAACAGGTAGCAAAGGTGTCACCTATTGTATTTGATCCAAATATAAGACCTGCGGTAATGAGTGATCGAGCTGAGTATGTAAAGCAGGTGGAAAGATGGGTATCAATCTCATCATCGGTAAAGGTAAGTGATGATGATATTTACTGGCTATATCCAGGTATTGAGTTAGATCTAGTAGCAAATAACTGGCTTTCAATGGGGCCAGAGTTAGTTGTTGTTACATTTGGTGATAAGGGCTTAACTGGATATCGAAAAAATGAAAAGGTAGCAGTGGATGCTAAAAAGGTCGTGGTGGCAGATACGGTTGGGGCAGGAGATACCGTAGGTGCCATATTAGTTGAGGCGATTATTGAGGATGGCTTAGATAAGTTAACGGAAAAAAGATTATCTGTAATGCTAGATCGGGCAGCAAAG
>Ga0169931_10009436_pt1 | contig 14067 bp, 9 predicted proteins | sample Kivu_15m_20L_FD_129675 | JGI IMG/M metagenome (GOLD analysis project Ga0169931, IMG submission 129675) | Freshwater microbial communities from Lake Kivu, Western Province, Rwanda to study Microbial Dark Matter (Phase II) - Kivu_15m_20L... | ecosystem: Environmental > Aquatic > Freshwater > Lake ...
ATAACACAGACTTAATAATTGAAATTGAACTAAAATATGAGGGATTGGGGATTGGGGATTGGGGATTGGGGATTGGGGATTGGGCCCAATCCCCAATCCCCAATCCCCAATCCCCATTGATAGAAATTAATTTATAATTTTCTAATTTAATTTCATATAAATGTAATTTTAATTTATATGAAAAAATGGTTGGACAACCAACCTTAATATAAATAATAATAAATTAAATTATATTATATAATAAATATTTAATAAATATTATTTTGGTTGGAAAGGGTATATATGTGGAAGTAGATTTTTGAAACCTGACTTTTTTTACCTGACCTGACCAGTTTTTAAATTTTTCATATCTTAAAAAACCGTAAATTAATAAACATAAAAATATATGTGAAATTTATTTTAAAAATTTTATCAAATGAAAAATAGTTCAAGCTTTTTTTACCTGACTGAGTAGCCTCTTTAAAATTTTTCTCAAAATTAATTATATAAGTATTTATAAGTAAGTATAATTTTTACTATATAATATTTAGTAATAAATATTAAAAAATGCGTACTGACGAAGAACAATTCGAAATAAAAGTCAAAAGTTACAAATGGAAATCCGCATTGTAATAATCGAAAATATAAATATATTTAACTAGTATGTTTCTAACCGGTCATTATGAATTTGAAATAATCATCAATTTTAAAAACTCAAAGGACAAAAATATAAGCAAGAAAACCTTTTACAGAAGGTAATATAATCAACAAATTTAAATAGTAAAATGATTTAGGTTTACAGATATCGAAATTCTTCATGAAGGATTGATAAAATATAACCCAGGGAGCCGTATTCCTCATATTCCAGAAAAATCAATCTGGTGTAACATATACGTCAACAACGATCAGCTCTTAGAAAAGCGAAGGAAACAAATTGAAGAATACTTGAATTACATAAACAATCACAAATATCTTAACAAAAATCCGATTTTCATAACGTTCTTCAGCGAAGAATTTGAGCAATATAAAAAAGATCAAATTAAAAAGGAAAAACTTATCGAAAAAATAAATCTGTCGAATATTAAAACGGTTCTACTAGGAAAAACACAGTAAGAATTTTAAAATAATTACAATAGCAAGCCAAAAGGAGACGAAAGCAACTTTCAGCTTGAAATGGATAAAGAAAATTTAAAAAGATTGGAGAAGGGAATTTCTGAGACAATTATAATTATTGAAGAGTACATCAAAACTAATGAAGAAAAATCAGAAGCGTTGAGAAATCTTTTTAATTCTTGCAAAAATTTAGAAAGAGTAAATTTCGCTTTTGATGAGAAGATTCCAAAAGAGAAAAATAACCACAAGTTAAAAGAAAATATAGAAGTTTTTTACAACATGTATGATAAAAATAAAACTTATTCTTCCTTATTGGAGTCAAATGTTTTACAAAATCTAAAAAAATATTACTTAGAAGTTGTCAGTTTAAGAGAAATTTTTGATAGAAAAGAGAAAATTGAGGCGAATTATGGTAACGTCAAAAATAAAAACCACATGAATAAATTGAATAATGAAAAAAATAATTTCGAACTCAGTGGATATGAAAACCTTATCGAAAATTTATACAAACAGCTTAACGATGAACTAAATTTCTTTAAACTTAATAGAGAAGAAGATCTTATTCATATTTTGAAAAATTTCTTTTCAGAAAAAAAAGAATTTGATAAAGAGGTGTTAAATGTTTTTGAAAATGAACAGAAGATTCTCGAGGAAAATTTTAATAAAAAGATGAAAAAGGAGATTTCTGACTACATAAAATAATTATATATAGAAAAAAGATTCTTAAATTATGTATATAATCATGAAAGTCGAATATCTCTCCTTAACAGATATGAAGATAGAATTAAAATTTTTATAATTAATAAAAAACTTTTCATAATTTTAAAACCATAATAAATTAAGAAGTACCCCAACAATTAATTATATAAATTTGAAGTTAAAATTAAGGTTATTTATTTCAATCTCACTTATTTAAGTAATTCTTTGTATTTAGAGAAATCTATTTTGAAAAATTGATTATTTTCAGAGGGATTGACCTTAAGATCCATATTTTTTACAATTTGCAATAAATCGTTTGAGAGTGAAGAATCTTCTTCAAAGGATGAGGTGGCTGAATGTGATTTTTTTGTATTTTGCTGTAGCTGTTGCGTTTTGAGTTTCTTAATTTGATTAAAATTATCTTTATTTCTTCTTATAGAAGAATCTGAATGATAATAGTCAAATTCTTTAAGAGGATCTTGTCTATTATTCGCATTACTGTTTAAGACGCCTGTGTTTTCTTGGACTTTGTCTGAGTTTATTTTGGAAATTTCGTTTCTTTTTAAATAGTGAAAATAAGGTAAGGACTGATTCATTGAATCAGTATTATTATCTTCTAAGGAATTTTGAAACCTTATATTATTATTTCTCTTGACCATTTCAATATTCTGATCGTCTTTAGTTAGTTGTAAACTTGAAGCTTCTGTATTTTTGAGTATTAGATTTTCTATTTTCTTCATTAATAAGGTATTCATCTGAAGATAATTAAGTATATTTTTATAATCAAATTTTTCTGAATTTTCATTCGACTCGTTTGTTTTAATAAATAAACTGGAATCTAATGTTTGAGAATCTGTATTCAAGGCTTTGATTTTGTTTTTGTAAATATCATTATTAAAAGGCATATTTACATTTTTCATAGAATTAGTATGTATATTACTGTAAGTCTCTTTTACTTCACTTATGACATTATTATTTTTCAAAATATTCTCTTCGACTATTTCTTTCATTCTGTAATTATCGCCTACATTAGGATTAATATTTAGTCCTTTAATTTTATTGACTATATTTTGATTATTATTGCTTATTTGTCCATAATTTGAATTTAGATTATCCATTTGGTTCAGTTGATTCAATTGGTTTTCTAAAATTTTATTTAAATCGAATCCATCGATTTTTCGTTTTAATCCAGATGTTTCCTTATCAAGTCTTCCTCTTAATGAAAATGATTTTAACTTATTTATATTATTATTATTCCCGGGCTCTCTGTTAATATTTGCTCCAATTATTTTAATAAATTTACATTCGCATTTCATTTTTTTAGTATCAGAATTATTTTCTTTTTCTTCGTTTGGAAAACTTTTCCTATCACTAATATTTTGATTTTTTATTCCTCCTTCAAGCATTCTCCATATTTCCTTCAAATCATTTTTATTTGGATCAACAATATCAAATTCTTTGACACTATTCAATTTTCTTTTTAGATGGGGATGCCACGTGACTTGGTTTAAATCGGGAGGTTCGATACCAGTAAACTAAATATAAATTATATCTACCTTATACCTGAGGCATCTGAATACCAATTACAATACAAGTAAGAAAAGGCAACAGATAAATAAAACTCTTCATTTAATTGCATTAATAAATTCAGTAAAATTATATTAAATTTAAATAAATAAATGTATTATAAAAGAGTAAGCAAGTATATTAAATAATTTCATTATGAATTATGGCTACACAAAAGAATATAAATTACTTCATATATATCAGTTGTTAATAAGACCAGAAGAAAATTATTTTTCTCTTAAAAAAGGATTTACTTCTTCCTGTTCAATGATATTGTCGGAATTTGAATTTTTTTGTATTGCAAGTTGATTTTTAGATACGCTAGTATTCATATCTAATGCTCTTTCATGGGATTCGAATGGTATTAAAATTACAGCAATTATAGAAATTAATAACAAACCTATTATAACATAAAATGGAGTTAGAAAATGAAAATTGAAAAAATAAAGGAAGGCGTATTGCGATATTACACTACCAGATAATGCGATACAATTTATGAAACCTGTTCCAAAATCTCGGATTCTCGTAGGGTAAACTTCGGATGTATAGACTATCATAACATCTCCTATTAAATTCAAAAGGCTAAATATAGACATAAATGTTGCTATGTGCTCCATGAAAATTATACTTAAAATGCAAATGGTAATAATGCTAGTCATAAGAATTAATAAAGTTCTTCGTCTACCAAGAAATTTTATTTCAACTAAGAATCCGCATAATAGATTGCCAAATAAGTTAAAAACTTGCATATATATTGCATCCTTTAAGATCATTCCTGGTTCAGGGTTTTCATCATATTTTATAATTTCCTTCAAAACCAGTGTTGAAATTAATGTAAATCCATCTCCATAAAAATTACTGTTGAAAAATATCACAAGTGCGCAGAAAGTAAAGACCACATATTCTTTGTTAAATAATTCTGATAAACTTGAAGAAGAATCTGCGTCGTAATTACTATTCTTGTTATTTTCCTTTACTTGAGCTATAATTCTATCTTGCATTTCCCTTGAAAGATTTTGTTTCATTTTAGCTAAAATTTCCATAGCATGCTCTTGATTTCCATGTAGAATAAGACTCCTAGGGCTATCTTTGAAAAACAGGAATACAAATATAAAAAATACAGTATTTATAACGGAATTTGCGAAATGTGTTTTACTAACTCCGGCAGTTTCTAAATTAGGCATACTATACAACATAATCAAATTTGGCGTGAACTGACCTATTGCATAACCACCCCAAACTATTATCATAGTGAATGCCCTAAACTTCTTAGGAAGAAATTCACAAAGCACATTCGTCGCAAGAATTTCTATAATCCCAACAAAGACTCCAGTTATCGCTCTATTAAAGATCAAAAAGTTAAAATCGTTTGAAATTTCTCTCAAATATCCCAAACAAACAAGAAAGAACAAAATCGATTTTGTTATGTAAATCCTGTTTAAATGCTTTGTTAGAAATCCTACCGAGAGAAACCCAAGTCCTTTACATATGTAGAAAAGGCTTCCTAAAAAACTTAATTGACTATCCTCGAGTTGAAATAATTCCTTATAGGGTATAATCATCGATGAAAAAAATGTGGAGTTGTATCCATCGATGAATAGGATAAAATAGCTTGAAACAATAATTTTCCATACTTCAAGAGAATACCCGTATTCAGAACTTATTTCATCTATTAAATTTTTATGTTCAAAATTATCACAGCCGTTTCCGCAATTATCCTCGATTTTTTCACATACATCTGATTCCTTCATTTGATGAATTCAATTAAACAATTTTAATGATATTAAATATAATAACTCTTCAATTAAATTTCACTTATGAATTATTAAGATTTAAATTTAAGTAATTTATCTTTAAATAAATTTTTTAATCATCCTCAGAACTAAAAGTAGATTTAACTGATATGATAAATGCTTTCAATCCCTAAAAGTTTTAATAAGATTTTACCTTTGTGTAAATATAAATTGCAAATAGATAGAACAAAATAACAATCAGTAAATATAAGTCTATAAGCTTAGATTTTACAGAGTATATTTTGATATTTCCTGAATTACTGTCAAAGAATTTATAATCTTTGTATTCAAAAATTTGTCTTTGAGTTTTGACCAAGTAGTTATTTAAGAAGTTCATCAAGTCATTATTAAACTGAGATCCTTTTTGAATGTTGAGATAAGATCTAGAAATTTTTCTAAGATAGTTCAAATAGCTTTCTAAATTTGATTCGTCAAGTAAATTTTCATCATCCTTGAAAATATTAAAATTTCTGATGTCATAATCAAATAAGAAAGCAAGAAGAGATTCTGCTAGGAATTTTATATTTCTTTTCAATTTAAACATGTCTACTGAATTATCTGTGAAAATTGTTCTGTTGAATAAATCAGATACAGGAGTTACTCTGGAAGAAAGTGTGCCTGAAATAAATTTCTTTTTTGAAAATTGTTCGTGCTCCCAGGGTACAACGGTATTTGTCAAAAATATTTTCTTCTTAGTATAATTTAAATTGAAATTCATATTTTCAGAAGTAGCTTTGAATATTTTGTAAAGTCTTTGTGCGCTTTCTTCGTTTTCTTTGGGTAATCTTGAAATATGTAGAAAGAGATCTTCCTCATCAATACTAGCTAGGCTGTCTAGGCATAAGACATATTGAAGATTCTCAGAAATTGCAGGATCAAGACTGTCGATAAACTTTTGGGTTCCTTCGAAATTTAAATTTCCTGCAGATGTTAATACAAATAAAATATCGTATTTAATCACGCTTTCATAGTTTTCATAGAATTTAGAAAGAATTCTGATTAGTTCAAGAAGTGTAATCACTCCGCTTCCGTTAGTGTTGATTCCTGATGGCATGTCTGGGGTTATTCCGAAAGAATCGTAGTATGTCACAATCGCTATGATTGGATTAGATGAAGAGGTAGAAGAAGATGTTTTAGATGACTTGGGAGTTTCTTTTTGTTCTTCATCGATTTCTAAATCAGAATCTTCGCTTTCTTCTGTTTTGAGAGTTTCTAAATTTGAGCTGTGAGCACCCTGAGCACCTCCTTCTAGAAATCCGTAAAAATTTTCTAAATTTAAAGTTTCAAGTTTTTTAGGCTCTGACGTACTTAATGAAAAATGAAGGAGATTTTGGTTGATTCCTAGATAGTTCAAAATTCCTTTGTTTTCTTCACCTGTTAATTGCTTATATTCTTTTTTTAATTGTTCGACTATTTCATTTAATTCTTCATTTTCATAAACGAAATAAATAGGGATATAAAGTGTCTGTCCTGATAAGAAAGTTTGGAGTTGATCTATAAAATTTTCAAATTCTTTTGTTAATCTTTGCGAACTTGGATTAGGAACAATGAAAAGAATTGAGTTTGCATTTGACTTCACTATTTTCTCAACTTCATTTATGTTTTGAATTTCCTTCAATGGAACCAAAGCGATTTTTCTTAAGGTGTCTCCTTTATAGTAGGCCCCAATGTAATTTAACGAGGAGTATTGTGACCCGAATAAAGTATCTCCATGGTCATATTGAATCATTCTGAAGCCTTTTATTTCCTTATATGCGTTCTGAAATATTGATTAAATATTTTAATTTTACTATTGTAATCGCGATCGAGAAAAAGAGGAAAAATTTTAGGATATTCATTGTATCTTGACTGAAAGACATTCCTTTAGCTGGTAAATATATTTATTTTTTAAATTTTTATTAAAATATTAAAAAGAAAATAAGAATAAATAAAATTTTATAGTATTTATTCAGAATACCGACAGAGAGAGCTTTTAAATTACATTCAAATAGGGAAATATAAAATATCTTTAAGTATAATTACAAGTGGATTATTTAAAAATAGTGTAAATTTAAATTTTTTTATTAATCTTCCTGAAATTTTTTTGACAAAATAATAATTTTCGTTTATAGTATTATTTGCTTTATTATTTCATATAATTAATGTCCCAAATAAATTCGAAAAAAGAAGAAAATGTGAATAGCGAAATAAATCCTCACATGCCACAATACATCGTAAAAGCACCATGGTACCTTAATCAAACAGAAGTTTCCTTAAAACATCAGAAAGCGCAAGTGGAGGTAAATAAAATCCCAATTGATATCTACACAATGAAGGGTTTAATGAAAAACCAGTCAGTTTATAAATTCAGAAAAGGTGCGTGCGAAAATTGTGGCGCTATTTCTCACAAGACTAAGGAGTGTTGCGAACGTCCTAGGAAGAAAGGCTCTAAATGGACAGGAAAAGATTTTAGTCAAGATGAATATATTTGCGAGGTACCGCTAGATTACGAAGGTAAGAGAGATCGATGGAACGGCTATAATCCAGATTCGTTCAAAAGGATTATGGTTGAGCACGAAAGATTTCAAGAAGAAAAAAGGAGAGTGAAGGAAGCAGAATTACAGAATATAACAGACGAGAAAGAGAGGCGTAAACTATTAAAGGATGAGGATTTAGATGAATCTGTATCTAGCGAAGATGATAATTTAATTTTAGAGGAAAAAGAGCAAAATTTTAACAACTACTTTGACAAGATAAACAACATTCCAGATGAATTCAAAGCAGTTGCCGAACTTCTTAGTGGAGAAGATAAAGATAATCCATACATTATTTCAGACAAAGTCACTGATAAGGATGTATTGAATTACTTAGATTCAGTTGTAAATAACAAGGACCCTAAAAAGATCAAATCAGTTAGAGATATCCCTAAAAACATTGTATATCAAATGTGTACGTCAAAAAGTTTACACATTGGGGATGACTATTCAAAGTATCTGTTGAATCTTGCTCTAAATTCTGCATATTACGATGGTAAATCTCGTTCTATGAGAGAAAATCCAAATCCTGGATCTTTACACACATTTAGAGGAGATAACTATACCAGAAACACAGGAGATACATTAAAATATCTTGAATTAGAAAATTTTATAAGAGAAGCTAACGATAAAAATAAAGATCTAAACCTTGACCATTTCTCAATGCCAAGTCAGGCAGAGCTATTTAGAAATTTTTTAGAAAACAAGAAAACTAATTACAGATCAGATTTGTTTAAAAAGGTAATCCAAAAGTATGGAGGAGAGGAATATTTAGAAGTGCCTGATGAGGTGAAGAATCCTAACGTAACAGAGAATATTGATACTTATGACGAAGAATATGCTCCCTACTCTGATCAGGTAAGAAACACTTACAGAATTCTCAATAAAAGTATTTACCCTGAAGATGTACATATAAATAATCATACATCTGTTTGGGGCAGTTTTTATCACAAAAAATTCGGCTGGGGATATAATTGCTGTCTTTCATTCGACAGAAATTCTTTCTGCAATGCTGAGGATGGAATTAGGATGGGTAAAAAAATAATCTCAGATTATGAGACTAAAATTCAGGAAGAATTGAGAAAAGAAAAAGAAATTATCAAAGAGAAAGAGGAAAATCTCAGAAAAAGGAACATTAAGGAAGAATATGAGGGAATATTTAACGTAACATTTGAGAGGATGGAAAAATATGAACAATCCGGAAAAATTGAGAAATTTTTAAATAAAAAATTAAATAGAGATAAAGAATAATCAAAAATTAAATTTATAAAAATTTGTAAATTATTATATTTGGAAATTCAAGAATTAAGAAAATTTAAGTTATTTCATTATGAAACTTTTCTAGTAGGTAAAGTTCTAGAAACTTTTTTTCTTGTTCTTGAAAACAGATATGATTTTTTTTCTCTAATCTCTTCTTCTATGTAAAATGGAAGAAATTTTATCAAATAGGCTTGAATTAAAGTGAGTGAGGCAATTAACACACATAGAAGATGTTGTGTTAAATTCAATGGACGTGTACGCACCGCCCTTCCTCCAAATGCAACAATTAGCAGATGTCCTACGATAATTAAAATTTGTATAAAAATATAGTAGTAGTTTTCAAATATTCCTTTAAATACATTTTTTTCGTGTTTTGTTAATTTTCGAGAATTCAGAGAATTAAAAACTTGCATAAATACAAAAATGTTAAAGAAGATAGTAAAATGATAACCGTGATCATTAGGCCATTCCAAATGAGATAGTTGTCTATCAGAAGGCACATCAAAGAATATATCAACATAGAATAATATGACAGTTAGCATAACTATTTGAAAAATAGATTGAGATACTATATTTATTATCATCATTGTTGTTATTATTGAAGCACTTTTTTTGTAAGGCAGGCGTTTAAGAAGATCTTCTGAAGGTGGTTCAGTCGCCAAAGCCAAGGAAGCGAAGGAGTCCATAATGAGATTTACCCATAACATTTGAATAGCATTCAAAGGAGCATCTCTTAAAATTATACCATCTAGCAGTGTCATAAAAACAGCCACTATGTTTGTAGTAAGTTGAATTTGCAGAAATTTTCTGATAGAATCATATATATTCCTTCCATATTTAATAGCTGTTACTACTGATTTGAAGCTATCATCTAAGAGTATTATATCAGCAGCATCCTTTGCTATATCTGTACCTCTTATACCCATCGCAAGTCCAATATGTGCACTCTTTAAGGCTGGGGAATCATTTGATCCATCTCCAGTGACAGCGACGATGTTTTCATCTACTCTTTTAAGCCCGACAGTAAGGATGTATTTATCTAGTGGTGATGCTCTTGCAATCACTTTTAGATTTTTGACTGTAGTTATGAATTTTTGAGGATCATCTAATACCCATGTTAATTTTCCTTTTTCGTTTTTTTTCCGAATAAATCCAGAATTTTCAAGAAACTCATTTCCTTCCATAGCAACTGGGCTTTTAAGAAATTCATCTTCTGTGCTGAAAATACGATCTATCTTTTTGCTGTCACCGTTATTCTTTTGTTTTTTAAAAGATAAATATTGATGTACACTTTTTAATTCTTTTTCATTGCTGATTATTTCTACTCGCTTAGCTATGGATATTGCTGTTTTTATGTTATCACCTGTTATCATTCTAACGATTATACCTGCACTAGTACATAGTCTAATTGACATCTCTATATCTTTTCTTGGGGAGTCGCCTATTCCAAATATACAAACAAGTTTTATATTTTTAAGAAATTCATTATAGAAACTCAAATCTTTATCCGAAAACTTTGAGAGCAACTCATCCATTTCAATTTTATTTATATCTCTAAATCCAATAGCCAAAGTTCTTAAAGATTCATCTGCATAGATTTCTTGCTGTCTGTTGAAATGGTCCCTTGCTTGTGTAGAAAAAGGTTCAAAAATTAATTGATCTGAATCATAATATTCGGAACACTTATCATAAATCTTTTCAGGAGCTCCCTTGATATATAATCTATATTTCTCATTACTTTTACTCCATATAGATATCATGAATTTATGTTCTGAATTAAAAGGAAGTCTTAAAAATGGTTGAGTCTTTTCTTTAGATTCGTAGGGTATGCCTCTATCTATCAAAAATTGGAGCAGGGATCTTTCAGTCATATTACCTAGAGCCATCATCTGCCCATCCTTCTTTTCTGAGTGTGCTGTAATATTGTGTATAATTACTTCACTTATTAATTTTAATGAATCAGAATTGATATTTTGAGATTCTTCTATTTCATAGTCTTTTAGAGAAATAAAAATTTTATTTATAGACATATCTCCTTCTGTAAGAGTTCCTGTTTTATCTGTACAAATGTTATTTACGTTTCCCATTGTTTCTGTGGCGTCTAAATGTTTTACAAAACTATTTTCTTCTTTCATCTTCTGTAAAGTGAATGCGAGTGCAATTACAACAGCCATAGGTAGACCTTCGGGTATTGCAACTACTATAACTGTTACACTGATAATGAATGCACCAAGAATTCTATAAATGAGTGAAAGAGAAAAAATTTCTTCTTTATTTATTGCTCTCCACAAAATTTCCTTAGTTATAATTATAACAAAAATGAAAAAAGCAATTAGCCATCCAATTTATCCAATTTTTTCTGAAAGTGTACGTAATTGGGCCTGGAGAGGAGTTAAATTTTCCTGTTCATTAGAACCGACATTATTTTCTTTATTTAATTCTCTGTGCATACCAATTTTTTGAATTTTTACCTACAGCACAAACTAAAATCATTCCTTCTCCTTCCTTTACCATGCTGCCCGCATATAATATCGCTAAATTTATATCTGTTTGTTCAGCTAAAGATTTTTTCTTAACTAGTTCACTTTCTCCTGTTAAAGAACTTTCGTCGATTGATAAACATCCATGTATTAAAATTCCGTCAACAGCTAAAATGTCACCTATCCCAGCATAAAGGAGATCTCCAACCAATAATTCTTCCTGGTCCATCTGATTCTTCATACCATTTCGTTTTACATAAACGTTCTTTATTTTACTTTCCAGTCTAATAGTACGAAACTGCTTGTACTTTTTCCAATTCAATAAAGAATTTATAGATGCAACGATAAAAACAGCTAGGAATATAGCTGATCCTTCCATCCATCCAGTAGATAACCCCTCTTGAAAAATTCCAATTGCCAAACTTATTATCGATGAAAATATTAAAACCCTCAGCATCGGGTCTTCTAAACTTTCCAAAACGAATCCTATAAATGATCTTGGCTCTTCTTCTTCGAACTTGTTTGTTCCATAGTGTATTTTTCTATATCCGATATCTTGAATATCATTTGGATTTAATCCTAATTTACTATCGATTCTTAGATGATTCAATAGCCCATCTAATTTTCCAAAGGTGTTATTGAAAATTATTTCTTTTTTTCTGTTATTCTCATAATCGTCACTTGAGGAGATTTGGAAAAGGGATTTGAATGTATCAATGTCATCGTCAGATTTCTTATCTATAAGAGGCTCTTTTAATTGTTCCATTATAAAACAAATTCGACAGTTTCTTTATTTCTAGCATTTAAACGGTCAAATTTAATATTTGAAATTTCGTAAAAATCTATTCAACATCGCATTTAATAAGTTAAAAATATTTTATTTTAATATGAAAAATTTAAACAAATAAACAATTTTAATAAAAAATTTATAGATTAAATAGGCTAATAATAAATTCAATTTTATTTCATTTTCATAATTTTCAAATCTTTGAACCAAAAACCGAAAAATCTTTTGTATTCAACAATTTTTCCTTATTTTTATTTTTATCACTACTATAATTTGTATCAAGAGCAGCCCCAAAAGTTTCATAAGGAATACAATACATCAATGCCATATCAATAATGCATGTAATAATCACTGCGTAGAAGGGTACAAAAGTTCCTAATCGGAATAAATTAACATATAAAAAGCTTGCTAAACATGAGCCAATTCTGCAACTAGCGAAGAAAAATCCAACAGCGACATCTCTTATTTTCGTTGGGTATAACTCGCATGAATAAATATCGATAACGATGAGAGGAATGTTGAGGAAAATGAAATAAATTCCAAAAAATGTTACAAAGTATTGAGGGAAATTAATTCCTGCAAAAGTAAAGACGATGCAGAAAAATAAACCGAATATAATTCCCTTTTTTCTTCCAAAAAATTTAATTTCAGAAATAGATCCACCTAGAAAGTAGCCGACTAATCCAATCAAATAAACTTTGATTTCATCTAAAATCACATCTCTGTTAGATTCGTGCGCAACTGTTCCTTCTCCGATAGCTTTTATAACCCAAGATATAATCAAGAACGGCCCATAGTAAAGCATGTAGACAGTAAACCATATAAAAATTAATAAAATTGTAATTTTTCGATATTTCCTTTTAAATAAATCTTTAAAATGTCCACCAAGTTCTTTGTTGACTCCGTGTTTGACGTCTTCAATTATTTTATTGCGATCTTTTTCATCTAAGTAACCTCCTTTAAACTTTTCCAGAATTTCAAATGCTTCTCTTTCTTTTCCCAGCAGAATCAAATTTCTTGGAGAATCTTTTAAATATAATTTTAAAATTATAAAAACTGCAAGTGGGAAAATAGATGTAAAAAGAAGCGTCTTTTGCATATTTTCCTCTTCTAGCTCGGGCATCAATTTCAACTGAGAAAAAGCAAAGAGTAAACACCCGAAATTGTAACCAGCCCAAGTTGAATTAAAAACAAAAGATCGTCGGTGAATCGGGCAATATTCGCACAACAAATTTGTAATTAAAGGAATGAAAATTCCAATCGCGAATCCAATTAGAATTCTGAATATTGTGAACAGAAAAACATTTTGAATAAGGCCAAGAAGCAAATGTAGAATAAAGGTGCAAAAAATCGAATAATTTATTACTTCTGTCCTGGGATATTTTTTGATGATGTGTCCTGAAAGAAATGATCCAATGCCGACGCTGATATACATGACACCTGAAATGAATTGGATTTCAGAGTCTGAAAGTTGAAAAAAGCTTTTAAAAGGGATCAAAATCATTCCTAGTATGTTGAAATGCATACCTTCCAAAGAAATTGCGATTGTTGTAAATATGATTATTTTCCATTGCTCTATGCAGTTATATCCTCTTTGATTTATTATTTTATCGAGTAAAGGCAGTTGTTCTATGTTCTCTTCGTTTCCTGAGGAAATTCTGGAAGTCAAATCAGTCATCATGTGTTAGATTACGAAATTTATTTATTTATAATATTTATATAAAAAATAATTGATATATACTAATTTCTTTTATATAATTATAAATTATTTTATTATGCTAGAAATTTTGGAGGGTTTGGGGATGGGGATTGGGGATTGGGGATTGGGGATTGGCCAATCCCCAATCCCCAATCCCCAATCCCCAATCCCCAATAGA
>Ga0169931_10009437_pt1 | contig 14066 bp, 11 predicted proteins | sample Kivu_15m_20L_FD_129675 | JGI IMG/M metagenome (GOLD analysis project Ga0169931, IMG submission 129675) | Freshwater microbial communities from Lake Kivu, Western Province, Rwanda to study Microbial Dark Matter (Phase II) - Kivu_15m_20L... | ecosystem: Environmental > Aquatic > Freshwater > Lake...
ATATGATTAAATGTAAATGCATCAGTTTTAATTTTAGTTTGGTAGGTAGAAAATAAGATATCAGGATTATCTTTTTCGTTTTTCTTCATCTCTTATAATACTATATAATATTTTCTTTAAATATTTTTTTTTCAGTCTCAAGTTTTAGATCTTCATTTAAATACTTTTAAATAGTTTTTCTACCATGGAAATGAAATGATTGAATTAGCGTAATATATAAAAATAATTTTATATATAGTAAAATTATGATTGATATAGAGAAGGAGTATTCCGAACTTTCTCTTTTTTTAAAGGATCACAATGTAGTGATTCCTGAAACCCCTATTGATGATATTTACAGCACTATTGAGCTCATTTTTGAAAAAAATAGTCCATCTACTGCTTTTTATATTATTAATTTAGGTGATATTATACATCAACTTAAATTCTGGAGAGAATTATTTCCACACATCGAGCCTCGTTATGCAGTAAAATGTAATCCTAATAAAGTTATTTGTCAATTACTTGGATTACTAGGTGTTGGTTTTGATGTTGCAAGTAAAAATGAGATTGATTTAGTAAAAGGATATGTTAATCATATTGATAATGTAATTTATGCTAATCCATATAAGGAGAGTTCAAGCATACAGTATGCTCGTTCTATGGATGTTGACACAACTGTTTTTGACAGTGAATTTGAATTATATAAAATCAAATTATATCATCCTAATTGTAAATTATTAATTAGATTGAAAGTTGATGATAAAGCATCACTATGTAAATTTAGTGAAAAATTTGGTGTTGATTTGGATGAAGTAAAAGGTTTATTAGAATTAGCTAAAAATATGAATTTGAATGTAATTGGATGTTGTTTTCATGTAGGTAGTGGTTGTGGAGATGCAGCACAATATTATTCCGCATTGAAAATATCTAAAAAAGTTTTTGATATTGGTAAGGAGGCTGGATTAAATATGATGATGTTGGATATAGGAGGTGGATTTACTGGATTACAAGATGATAATTCGGTAACTTTTTTAAAACAAATAAAAGAAAATATTGATAAAGGTTTAACTGAATTCTTTTCAAATGATTATTATATTGAACATTTCAATGAGAATAAAGAAAAACCAAAACTTAAATTAATTTCAGAACCAGGAAGATATTTTGTTCAGACAAGTCACACATTAATGACCAATATAATTGGTAAAAAAATAAAACACTTCAAATCTGAAGATGGAAGGAAAGATAAAGTTTATTATTATTATTTGAATGACGGAGTCTATGGATCATTTAACTGTATCTATTTTGATCATCAAAAACCAGATGTATTAGCTTATAATGAAAGAGATGGACAGAAATATAGTTCAATATTATTTGGACCAACTTGTGATGGATTGGATAAAATATGTGAGAATTTACAATTACCAGAATTGGAAATAGGAGAATGGTGTTTTGTGAAAAATTTTGGCGCTTACACTGTAGCAGCAGCAACTGATTTTAATGGTTTTACTAAATTGAAAGCATTCTATATGCTTCTTTAGAAAAGTTTACTTATCCATCCAAAAAATTTACCCAAACAAGCACCAATTGCACAGATTGCTGGGGGAACAAATACTTTACTAACCAAATAAAGAAATATTACACCAATACCTATGAATACAAGAGAAGCATTTTTACTGGAAATTGTTGAAAATAATCCAGAAATAAAGATAGCAGATAATATCAATAATTCAATTGGAAACATCCCAACAAATCTTATATTTGCTACCCATAAAAATACAATAGCTACTCCTGTATATAAAGCAGGAATTATTACACAATTTAAAGATGCTTGATAAGTTAAATTTGGATCTTTATCTTTTTGTAGTCCATAAAGTATGCCAGCCATAATTAATCCTAAAACTACACCAATAAAAGAAGCGATAATCATAAAAAGAAACCATTTTTTTTTATTAAATAGAGGAGAACAGAACCATTTTTTAAATCCCATTTCAGATATTTTAAAGTCTTCCATCTAATATTATTTGATATATTTTATTAGATTTAATTTGTTCATTACATTCACAATTTCCTTTAATCCATTATTTAATATATTTTCCCTAGATAAGTAAATCATCTTCTGTCCAAAATATATCAATGAAAATAAAACATAAAGCATATTTAAATTTTTATTATCTTCATTAATATCAAAATCTGTCGTAACATAATTTATAAATGCTCCATATAAATTCCCATTCACATAACAATGATGTCTTAATATATAATCTCTATTCTTTTTAGGTATCATATTATCAATGGCTGTCCATTGATTATTCGAAAAATAAATAATACCCTTATTTCTTACCCCCAATAAAGTCTCTAAATCATCATAATCACACTCCTCATTCTTAATATAAACCTCGTTCTCATACATCTTCGGCTTAATACTATGAACCATTAAATTCATTTTCTCATTTAATCCATTTTCTACTGGATCTATTCCAAAATGAACATAAATTTTTGTGTTTGAGTTTGGTGCATTATATTTCTGCTGAAATGATGGTATAAATAACATGTAATTCATAGTTGAATATAATTTACCCAAATTTTCTTTTGAAAATATTTTATTTAATACTAAAATAAAATTTGGATATATTAAATTCACAATTGTATTATCTAATATCAATTTCTCATTTACATTATATATCTTCTTCAACATTAACATAAAATTATTTCTCTGTCTATTATTTACAACTAACGCACCAGCAGTCAAATCATCATTTTTCTTACCATTATCATAATAACCATCATAATAAAATGATATACCAGTCACGTATAAGCTTTTAATATTTTGTCTTAATAAAATCAATATTGCTAATAATGCACTATTTGGCTCAAAATTCATTACTAATTGTAATTGATTATAAAAATGTGATTCAATAAATTCAATTGGACAATTGGGTAAAGATTTATTTATTCCATAACCATCAATCATTTCCTTCGGATATGGACAAAATAATAATTTGGGCATTTTTTCTGGTAAATTATCTAAAACTGATAAATCCTTAAAATTATAAAACCATATATCAGTCTTTCTCCCTATGTTATTATAAAAATGATTCACAGAATTAATTCCCCCATTAAATCTTATCACCACATCATAATTATCAATAGATTCGCCCTGATTTGTATTTATTAAATAATTAGCTGGACCAACGATTACAACTGATTTTCCTTCAACTAATTTTTTTAATTTCTCTTGAACCATAAATTTCTGGATATAAATAGAATAATTTGGAGTCATCTCCTTTTTTATTACCTGTTTTTCCTCTCTTTTCTCCGGATTTACCTTCTTCTTCTTCAACTCCTTCAAACTTGTCTTTATATTTTCTAAATTAACCTTCTTCTGTTCCTGATCTAACTTTATATTCTTTTTTGTAGTATCAATCTTAGACGATTCTTCAATCTTTTTTTCAAATTTAGGATAAGGATTTATTGTTGAACTAATCACATTTTTATAATCTTCTTTTGTGTGTTGAAACCCTTGATTAGGAACTGATTTTATTGGTTCTTTTGATTGACGATTTTTTTGTTCTTTTAGGAAATTTATTTTTAATGTATAAAGTTGTGCAAAATGTAAATATAATTCTCTTCTTCTTAAATCTTTACTTAAATAATTTATTATATTTTTTTGTTCCCAGTCTTTGAGTAATAAAAAATTTGAAGAAACTTTATTATTCATTCATATTATAGATAAAATAAAATAAAATATAATACGCTATATTAAAAAAACAAAAAAAATCTTATTAATAATGGAATACATAATTATATTAAAAAATGAAACTAACGAATCTATAAAAAAATTTAATGAAATAAAAAAATGGTTTTGTAATAATCTATCAATCAAGAAAAAATATTTTTATGAAGATAATATTAATTTAACAAAAAATAATTTTCTAATAAGTCCAAATGTTTTCCCTCTTTTAAATTCTCTCCCATTAGAATCCATACCCGGTAGTGAAAATAATTTTATTATAAATAATTCAGAAAATTATATTGGTAATATACAATTAGAAAATAATTATAAAAAAATAAAATTTAATGATTTTACTTCAATTTTGTCTAATCAATCTAAAAATGGAGAACTTTTAAAGTATTTTCAAGAAAAATTATATCTTTCCAAATCATGGTTCTTCTTACTCGATAATGATATTCCCAATTTTCTTCACTATCTTGAACATAAATATTTTACTTGGTCCAGATTAAATTGGATAAAACTAACCATCTCTAATAAATTCCCAAATATTATCTACTATGAAGGAAAAAATAAACTTGAATCCAAAAAATTAATCCATACTCTTAAAATTAATTCACCCAAAACTTATTATGTTTTTAATAATGTTGACGAAATTACCAAAGAAATAATTGATAAACTTCCTGATTGTATTATAAAACCAACAAACTTAGATGGAAGTAAATTAATATTTAAAAAAACTAGTTCAGATTTTGATTTATCTATTTTAAAAGAAAAAATAAAAAACTTTGATTCCATCGCGAAAAATAAAGAACTTATGCCAATGATAAGTGCTATACATAAACCAAAAATTATCGCAGAAGAATACATCCCAGATTTAAATGGAAATCTCACAAAACCATGCGAATTTAAATTCTATGTGTTTAACGGTAAAATCCTCTTTTTCTTAGCTATTAATAGAAATCTCGATTACAACAAATTTGACTTTTATGATGAAGATTTTCGTCAAATACCCAACGATAAACTAAGCTATCAAAGAACTCAAATTAATTATGGATGGCCAAAATTAAATTACTTCGATGACCTCAAAAAAGATGTTTATAAAATTTATAATCGCTTCACAATTGATATGGACTTTTCCTTATCCAGTCGGTTTATTCGAATCGACTTTTTTATAACAAAAGATAAATATTATTTTGGTGAATTCTCTCTTTTTCCAAATGGAGGTTCTGGAAAAAATCTTAATGATTTTGGAAGAAAATATTTTGTTCAATGTTGGGTTCCAGAAGTATTTTCTATATTTCAAAATTCACCTCTCATTTTACCCAAACTAACAGTTAAAGATATCGATGAAAAATTAATAAGTGACCAAAAATCACTTTTTCGCTTTAATAACCAAAAAAAATTAATCAATTTCTTATTCTCATAGTATATTTAGTTGCAACTGTAACCAAAAATGCCAAAAAACTTCCCCACATTATATCTATAATCGCAGTTTTTACAGAATATTTATTTAACGTTGCTAAATTAGTAAAATCATAAACAGCATATATAACAAAACCAAATGGTATCGCTAATTTGGCACTATCCATAATTATATTATTATCTCTTACTTTATCAATAATAAAATAATATATACCAAATGCTAAAACTACAAACGCCAATATAGCAGGAATTATCTTTGCTTTCATTTCTTCCCCATTCTGAATTTTTTTAACCATATCCTTAAATGTTTTTCCCATATACAACATTATCATTAATCCATCAAAAAGTAAATAATAAACTAATATTATAATATATACTAAAACACGATTCATATTATATATAATATTTTTTATGTAAAATTTTCAAAATTATAAAATTACTCCTAATATGTATCCAGAGATACAATCCAAAAAATTATTATACATTAATCAAATAAATAAATCCCTGTTTTACGTCAATAATAATGAACTTATCGAAATAGATAATTCCCTTATTGACATCATCCAAAATTACTCCAAAAATTTCAAAATTATCACCTCCTGCAATTATCCAATTGCTCCTCTAAAAATTAACTCAGAAGATGAATTCAAAAATATCTTCAAACAACCAGACAATCCAATCAACTTCTTCGGATTTCAACCCAAACTTATCACCCAGAAAGACCTTTCCAATCTCCCTCAAATCGAGCTTTCCACATTAGGTGAAGGTTACTCCTACTTTAACACAAATAATTTTAAACTTTTCTTCCTCAAAAGAAATCCCGAAGGACTTTATCACTGGTCTGAAGGTGAAAGTTTAGTCGGTCTTCCAGGTCCTAAAGGAGAAAAAGGAGAATCTGGAAGACCAGGAATACCTGGTGAAAAAGGTGATCCTGGAGTTCAAGGTCCAGCCTTAAACATCGATTTTGTTTTTCCAAGACCAATTGAGGAATTAAGTATTTCTCAGGTTTTTTTGAATAAAATTGGTGAAAATAAATTTGTTTATTGTCCTCATGATGGTAAAATTTACACAACCATTAAAGAAAACTCATCCATAAAAATATCCAAAGGCTTCCCATTCATCGGAAAAGAAGGCCCTCCCGGATCCAAAGGAGATAAAGGCGAAAAAGGAGATAAAGGTGAAAATGGTATAGACGCACAAGCAATTATCATCAATGAATACATTAACTATGAACCAAAAAATAAATCATCTCATGAAATTCAGCAATATAATATTGGTTATACATTTATGAATGTTGAGTCTGGATTAATCCATATAGTTGCTTCAAACAATGGATATAAATATATTTCCAACGGCATTCCTTTAGCTGGACCAAGAGGACCAAAAGGAGATAAAGGCGATAAAGGAAATCAAGGAGAACGCGGTGATCCTGGAATTATGGGATTACCTGGACCACCTGGTAGCCAAGGACCTCAAGGTAAAAAGGGAGATGTTGGTCCAGCATTTAATCCAAATAAAATTAGTTATAAATTGCCACAGACATTTACTTACAATGAAATTAAACAAATGGGTGAAGGTTATTCTTATTTATGTTCTGAAAATGGTTTACTCTATTTTGTTGAAAAAGAAAATGAATTATACAGATTTTCCCAAGGATTCCAAATTAAAGGTCAAAAAGGAGATCCAGGTATCGGTGAAAAAGGTGATCCTGGTCCAAAAGGTCTCCCCGGTAATCCCGGTCCAATCGGTCCAAAAGGTGAAACAGGTATTAAAGGTGAAAAAGGTGATAAAGGAGATAGAGGTGAAAGAGGATTAATGGGAATGCAAGGTCCAGCATACACTCCAGACTTTAAAATATCCAAAAACCCAAACACATTTTCCCTCGAAGAACTTGAAACATATGGAGAAGGAACAAGTCTGTTAAACACTCTTGACGGTAAATTATATTTCATCCAGAAAATAGATGATAAACTAACTCTCTCTAATGGATACCCAATTATCGGTATTCAAGGTGAAAGAGGAATTCAAGGAGAAAAGGGTGATCAAGGACCAAGAGGAATGATAGGACAACCTGGAAGACCTGGAGATAGCTACTTAAATTATAATGATAATAGAAATTTAAGCTATAATAAGGGAGGACTTGCTATAGGTAAAGATACTGAAATATTGGATAATGAAACAATAAGAATTGGAAATAGAGAAGGAAAGACAACTGGTATTGTTTATGAAAATAATTCTGGGTTTTTAGTAGAAGAAAAATATCAATTTCCAAATGCAAATTATTCCAGAATAAACGAAGTAAAAGATGGGATTGAGATATCATTCCAATCTAACAATAAAGTAACCCAGAATTTTTTTGATAAATTAATTATTAATAATTCCCCAGAAGATGCAATTATCTTTAATAACCCAATTTCACTGTCAAAAATAGAATCAAATGATTTTTCAATCCAATCTAACAATATATCTTTATCAAGTTGGAAATTAAATAATGATTTAATCCAGAATAATGGGGTGCAAATTAATACTTCTAATGGATTATCAATTGTTTCCAATAATAAAGAAATTATTTCTCACAAAAATAATCTTATCGAACTAAAAGAAAATACTAAAATAAATGAATTGGAAGTTTCTGGAATAAAGTTTGATAAATTAATATTAAATTCAACTAGGGAGATTGGTAATTTATCTGAGAATGAAATTTATTTTTCATCCAGAAATTTTAGAATAAATAATTTAAGATTGAGTGGTGAAATGGAGACTAGGATTAATGGTGATATTATAATTAATAATAATTTCAAAATAACAGATAAAGTAAAATATTCAGGAAATTTATTTGAAATAACTAATTTAAAATTGGATAAATTAAATCTTGGGAAATCAGAAATTAATCCAGAAAACTGTGTTTTAAATAATAATGCATTTTCGATTGAAACAAACAGTCTTTTTATTGACGCATCTGAATGTAAAATTTCTCTCCCAAAATTAACTCTAGATTCCAATTCTCTTATTGTCAAAAATATTGGAGTCCAATTTGATAACACAAATTTTGAGATTAATACAAAATCATCCAGATTAACAGTAAAAAATGAAATTTTGGAAACAAATTTGAAAACTAGATTTCTGGGTGATATTAATTTTAATAATAATAATTATTTTTATAATTCATTGTTATCATTGGATAAATGTCAATTCAATATAGAAAATACAAATATGAAAATAGAGAAATCAAATATATTTTTGGATTCAGAAATTGAAATTAATCATTTTATTAATATAACGAATAACCTTCTTTCATTAAAGGATAATAAGGTAATACTTCATAATACAGAATTTAAATATAGTATTTCAGAAAAAAATTGGTTAAATATTAGAAATGATGCAATGATATTAAATGGAATAAATTTTGCATTAAATGAAACAACATTTCTTTCTGAAAAATCATTAGTAAAAATAAATAATTCCCAAATTGTTATTAATGATAAATCAGATTTTAGATATGGAGATAGAATTAATATTAATGGCGATAATGTAAAATTTACTAATACTTTCACAACCTTTGAAAATTCAAAACTAATGTTTGGAGATCTTAGATTAATTCTAACAGACCAATCTTGTGAATTTAACAATTATGAATTATACTTAAAAGACAGTAAATTTCATTTTAAAAATAAAAAATCAGAAATTTATATAGAAAATGAGGAATTTATTGTGGCTAATTATAAATTGCATTTTACAGGTGAATTATCCATAAATAACTCGATTTTAAGTAAAAATGGTTTGTTGATGATTACAGATACAGATATAAATTTGGAAAACAGTAATATAAGATTGGGACAAAATTTTAAAATAAGTAAGGATAGTTTTGTATTAAATCAAGGGAAAGTATTATTGGAGAATGGAGAAATGAATTTACTTAATATGAATGTAAAAATGAGTAAAGTAGATTGGGATTGTATGTGCGGAAAGATAGATTTTAAGAATACAAATATAAATTATTATACCGAGGGAGTTTTAAAATTGGGATTAGATGGGAATGGATTGAAATTATCAAATTTGGTTTTGTCAATGAAAGATGTAAGAATAAAGATTAATGATAATTTGGCAATTGTTGAAAATAAATTAGTGAATAGTAATTTTGAATGGATGTTGAAAGATGTGAAAATAGATTATCATGAAGGGAAAATGCAAATAAACCCAACATTTATGAAATTAAAAAATTATAAGATGGTTCTGGATGAATCCAGTTTTGTTTTTAAAGATGGGAATACAATGTTTCTATTTGAAAAGGATACTTTTTATAGTTCAAATGTTTTGTATAAATTAAAAGACAATACTTTTGAATGGTTAGATAAAAATGGGAATCAAGTGATATCATTAAATCAAAATAGTATGGACTTTATGAAAATTAATTTGAAGACAAAATCATCGAATTTATTTGTTGATAAGTCGGAAGTAAAATTGCATAATTGTGAGTTTGGGATAAATGGAGGGAATATGATTTTGGAGGATTATAGGATATTGGATGTTAGTAAAAGTTTTATAATAAAACCGAATAATTGGGAATTCACAAATACTAATTTTATTTTTAATAAATCAAATCAGAAATATGCTGGAACAAATTTTGAGAGATTATTTGGACAAGAAAAGAACAAGAATATGGAAATAGAGTATAGTAAAAGTAAGTTTGTATGGAATGATGATAAAAATAAGACGTTATTTTTTATGGGTGAAAAATCTGCTCAATTTGCATTTCCAGTAGTGGAGTTTCAGAATTCTGACATTAATTTTAAATATGGTGATAACACATCTTCTTTTACAGAAAATGGATGGATTATTAATAATTCCCATTTTGGATTAGTGAATACAAAATTTCAGGTTGATAAGAATGGATTTCCAATTTTTTCCATTTCATCAGACGAAGTTTTAATTAAAAATACTCCATTGAAAATTCAGGATTCCTATTTCAATTATATATATGACAAAAAGAACGCCCAATTACTACTTAAAAATGACAATTTTTACACCAATTATATTGATTTTGATCTTAGAAATTGTCAGTTAAATTGGAATCAAAAATTATTATTAGCTGGGAATCAAATGAGAATGAATGAAATGTTTGTTGAAATAATTAATACTCCATTCATTATTAAAAACGGTAAAGGTAAATTAGAATTATCAGATAATATCGATATAGATGATATGGGTTTAAGAGTAAGAAGCTTAAAGAATGATGTGATAGTAGTGGAGAAGAATATTGTGAGGGTGGAGGGGAATTTATTTTTAAAGGGTGGTAGATTTTACAATGAGTGTTTGACATTAGAACCAAATTTAATAAAGATAATACAAGCCCAACAAAAAATAAAACAAAATGATATTTTTTATGAAGAATGTTATTTAGAATTGGATAAGGGAAGTCATATGAAGATAGGGGATTGGTCCATAAAAACGGATAATAATTTAATATTGGAGAGTAAATCTAAATTAATTCTTGGAAATAAATTAGAGTTTCAGTCTGAGGATAATAAGGTAATTATTGGAGGACAAGATAGGGCTGGTAATAATGTGATGATGGAATGTGGAGGAGTAAAATTATTAGAGAGAGATGGAGAAATGTTTATAAGAGTGGGTAAGGAAGATGTTGGGGAAGTGATGTATGTTGGGGAAGAGAGATATGTAAGTCAGATGAGATTGATTATAGGATTGATGGAAAGAGTGAAAAAGTTAGAAGGTTATTTGGAAAAGAATTTGTCGTATTCGTGTTGAGAAAGATTTGATATTTTATCGAAGATGATAAAGCCGGTGAATATGGTGGAAAGAAATTCAGGAGAATTTTTAATATTTTTATTTGTTGTTTTGAGCACCATTTTTGAAGTTTTATTTTTATCTTTTGTTATTTTAATATTGCCACAGGGTTGTTTGAAGTGTAAAAGATTAAATATTTTTGTATTTTGGTTATTACCAGTTTTAGCTTTTTCGAATTCGAATGTTTTATCGTAATTGTTGACTTCAAATTTGAGAGGGTAGTCAGAGATTGAGAGATTCATTTTGAATTTATATTTTGGCGTATCGAGTTTATAATTTTGAGAATCAACTTCATAGAAATAAAAATCATCTGCTAATTTTTTGTTTGGATTAGATGAATAGAAAAAATATATATCGGTGGATCTGTTTTTTTTATTTGATGGAAAAATAGAAATTTCATTATCTTTTATTTTGAATGAATAATGATTACCATTTGGAGTTAATTCATAAGTTTCTTCTTCATTTCCTGTTTTGAATGGAATAATAGATTTTTTACCGGCAAAGTTTTCCTGGTTTTTATTTGGGAATAAAATAAGACAAGGAATGATAAATAGAATTAAGAATAAATATAGAACATAAATTTTTTTCATTATTAATATAAATGATGAAAATAATTTTTATAGCAATTTTATATATTTTCTTTGTTTTCTTAATCAAATCAAATGTTAATGAAAATTTTGATGAATGTCCTGCTTCTTGTTCACAGAAAATGAGTGATAGCAATATTAGCAATCTACAAAATCAAGTTAATCAATTATCTTCTCAAGTAGCAAGTCTATCAGGAACAGTTGGGGTAGCTAATAGTAATGCTACTAATGCTATTAATATTGCCAATGATTTAAATCAACAAATAGAGAAGATAAAGAATGAATTAACCAAAGATATTAAGAAATAAGAATAAGAATGAAATAACATAATTTTTTAGTGAATTTATTGTAAATTTTATGAATTTTTATTTTTGTATAATCTATTTCTTTAAGAAAATTAGTAAAAGCAAAGTTCAGAGGTATTTTTAAGACCTGTAATTTAGCCTTATCTTTCATTTGATTAATAATACTTGATAATCCAATAAAAGTTCCCTCATTTGTATTTAATCCTAATGTAATTTCATCTTTTTCAATATATCTTAACCCTCCCCAAGGTAAGTCATAGAAAATTACATCTTGTTCTAAAGATTTAGCGTAATTAAGGTAATTTCCTTTAATAAGATTTACTTTGTTAGCATTTTTATATAAATTAACGTTATTCTGGAGTATCTCAAAATGCAAATCATTTATTTCAACTGAATTTACTTTCTGAATTTGAGGATGAAGAAGAAAACTTATAGAATTACCCCCACAACAAGCAGTGCTATCTGTTATTGTAATTTTATTTTCTCCAAAATATTTAGTAATTAAATTAGAAATGAAATATGCTTCATTTTTTTTAGTAATACTATAAAGACCTATATCAGTAACTCTTATATTTTCTATAGGTTCATTTGGTTTAGGAAATATTTCACCTATTTTTTCGATGGATATTTCAGTTCCAGTTATAACTTCTTTTGGAACATCATTTGTTGGTTCTTTGATAGACTCAAAATCGGTGTCTTTTTCTTCAATTTCACTATTTCCTGTGTTTTCTATATTTTCTATATTTTCCATATTTTAATAATATGTATAATTAAAATTTCTTTAATCTAACGTAAGAGAAATGGCATCAACCTTAAATTCAGTAGCAACCATAGAGAGTGTTATGGGAAATACTCTCACAGTTGAAGTGATCACAAATAATCTAAGAAGTGGTGAATTACAATTTTATTATCTGAATAAAGATAATAATAATATTAATTATGTAAAATTTGACGAGTTTAACAACAAATTGAAAGATAGTCTAAAAAAAAATAACACTTTTGTTATAACATTCTGTGGAATAAGCAATAAAGATAATAGTATTCCTGAATATCTCTATCTCGCTTTTTCTGGGTCTGAAGTCACTTATCGACCCTTTTCGAATAATAATACAATTTTTCTTGAATTCAAATTTAAAAAATCTGGAAGAACTCTTGAACAAGAACTTATAAGCCTTTTTACAAATAATGTTGGTGTTTTTATTCAAGCATTTTAATCAATCTTATTTAGCCGTCTTATTTTTCTTAAGCTTTGTTTCCTGTTGCCAAGGTGACTCAGTCTTCATCTTAACAGTAATGCCCATAGTATATAATTCTTGAAGTAAAAGTTTACTGGCATAGGGAATCTGAACCCTAACAAAGTCTGTGTTATTATTACTATAAAGACTGCGATAAATTCCTTTTTCTTTGTTAACAGCTGCTATCATCCCGGTCTCCTTGCAAAGAGATACAAAGTATTTATCTGAGACATCAAAGAGACGTTCCTTGAGGAACTGAACAGTTCCATGAGATAACATTGCATCACGTTCCATCTCCGAAACTACAATAACTATTGATGATTTTTTTTCATCTATAGTTACTTTCTAATTCGAAATATTATTCTATTGATGTGGGAATAATAATTCTAAGTTAGAAACACCTTCTCAGGTGTGTTTAGACTGTACCTTAAGCTATCATCAGAGATTGCTAATCTCCTCAAGCCCATTCTCATCCAGTCGTTGAACCTTCTCCATAGTCTTGCATAACGACCTTAGGAGCTTGGCTGCGGATTGACCTTATCCATTAGCTTTTTACCATACCTCTTGTGGTTAACAAGAGCCATTTAGATATTTCTACCTAAACTTGGTACTAATGGCTTTTTAAATTCTCTAACAGGTGAGCGTTAGCGAACTTCGCACATAGTGCGAACTTGAGCTTGAAAAGCTCAAGAAGGTTATCCCCGCAATTTGGGAATGTTGCCCACCACACCGTGGACTAACCAATCTTTTGGATTGATTCTTGTCGGCAAGATGTTTACCGACCCTTAAACCACCATCTCTAGATCTGCCTACACTTGGTTGTCTTACTAACTGACTGTAGGGCCCCGAACTTCTCGAGTGAATTTTATCCTGGACCATATGTTTCAATCTATGATAATAATTTGGACCAATAAATATAGCAGATTCTATTTGTTCTCCTGTTTTTCCATCATACAAAACTTCCAAACCATTTCTCTGAAAACCGCATTTCTCCAAT
>Ga0169931_10009439_pt1 | contig 14066 bp, 7 predicted proteins | sample Kivu_15m_20L_FD_129675 | JGI IMG/M metagenome (GOLD analysis project Ga0169931, IMG submission 129675) | Freshwater microbial communities from Lake Kivu, Western Province, Rwanda to study Microbial Dark Matter (Phase II) - Kivu_15m_20L... | ecosystem: Environmental > Aquatic > Freshwater > Lake ...
GACTCGTTCCGCTGCTCCCATCGCTGCCGCATGCCCAGCGGCTTCAGCATGTCGCGCATCCGATTGTTCTCGGCGCGGCTCGACAGCACCAAGTTGAACGGCGAATCGCATGGATATCGCGCCTACGGGATGAAGTGATCGACCTCCGCTGAACGCGGGGCGTGACGCCATCCGCGAGATCAGGCCCTAGTGGGTCGCCGCAAGTTCGGCAAACAGCGAGCCCGCCAGATCGGGGTGATCCTCAACGCTCGCCGGGCGCGCTGAGCCCATGAGCGTTTGCGCGGCAAGCGCCACGACCCCTACATTCACGGCGTTGCCGAGCTGCTTGTAAGCGGCGCGGTCAGGCACACCAGCCTTACCAAACACATCTCCGGGGATGCCCTGAAGGCGGGCCGCCTCACGGGGAGTGAGCTTTCGGAAGTCGTCAAGATCCGCCACTTCCGGCCCGATGATCGACGTCTGGTTGATCGCAACTAGGGCTGGGAGGTATATCGGTGGCTTGACACGGATGCCGCTTGGCCGCATCTGCACGACGAGGTCGCGGATCGTGCGACCTTTCCGCACCGGGTGCACCTTCCGGGCCTGCCACTCGAACATCTGCCGCGAGAACGGGAACTCCTCCACCGCCTGCCGCGCAGAGCCCCACTTCTGCTTGAGCCATCGGTCGATAGTGCCCCGCTGCTCGTTGTAGAAGCGCGAGTTCTTTTTGACGAAGTTGCGCTCCCAGTCGGGCATGTCATCCCGGAACTTGGGTCGCACGCGGAATGCAGACACCCAGATCGGGAAGCCAGGCAGTGCGTCCGACGGAATCATCCGCACGAACGCCTCCCATGCCTCGAGCCACGTGCGCTCCTCGTCACGAATCCGGTACCGCTCCACGCCATCAATGGAACTATCTGGATCGAGGATGTGCTCGATCGACCAATGGTCCGGGTTCCATGCCTTGAATGAGTTCCGCTGGAGCAGTGGTGGCGATTCAAGCCCCCGCCGCTTGCCCGTGCCCACGTACTCACCAAGGATGAAGACCCGGTCGCGCACTTGCGGTGCGCCGCCCTGCTGAGGCGGAATGAGGTGCGGCGACAGTACGACTGGCTCTGACGCCACCCGGTAGCCGAGTTCGCGAAGCGACGCGATGATCGTCGCCCAAGTGTCTGTATGGCGCGGACCGGCAAGGTTTCGCACATTCTCCAGGATCACGAACTGCGGCTTCTTCGCGCGCAGGATCTCGACGATGTCGAAGAACAGGGTCCCTCGCGTGCGGTCGCGGACACCATCCTGTGCGCCAGACTTGGAGAACGGTTGGCATGGAAACCCGCCACACAGCACGTCGTGGTCAGGTACTCGACGTGCTATCTCGCGGGTTGAGAGTGCAGACTCCTCGTCGTCAACGTCGCGGCGAGTGAGGCTACGTATATTCTCCACAAGCTTCTTGCCCGTGACATGTGGGAAGGACGTGGTGTAGACCCTCCTGCAGTCAGCATCCAACTCGCATGCCATCACGCATTTTCCGCCCAGGCTGCTCAGAGCGTGATGAAAGCCCCCGATGCCGGCGAAGAGGTCGACGAACCGAAATGTCTTCGCGACCGAACTCACCCCCATGAAGATACATGGCTGGGGATTGTGCCCACCCAGCCGCGATCGCTATCCTAACCGTTCCATGACCATCAAGTTTCGGGGTCTCGATCGCGTCAGCCATGGCGACCCCGGCGGCTGCGTGAGGCGACTTCACCCTCTGATATGACAGGGCATCATGTCTAACGTGAACACAGCATCAGATTCGCAATTACTCTCTGATTCACCGACCGATGTCCTGGACATCCGACCAGAGATGGGAGTGCTCTCGGCTCTCCAACACCTCAACTACAAGGTTTGGTATGCCCTCGCAGAGTTTGTGGACAACTCTGTCCAGAGTGCTCTAGACAACATTGAAGCGCTGCGCTCGCTACACGGAGCCGACTATAGAGTGAAGGTCGAGATCGAGGTCGACCATACACCGGGCCACCAGAGACTGGTCATCCGCGACAATGCCGCAGGAATTGCCCGTCGTGACTACTCGCGTGCCTTCAGGCTGGCAAGCGTTCCATTGAACGCCACTGGTTTGTCGGAGTTCGGGATGGGTATGAAGACAGCGGGCTGCTGGCTCTCTGACTCCTGGGAGGTCCGATCCAGCGCCATCAACGAGCCGGAAGAGGGTCGGGTCATCTTCGATGTCAAAGCGATCATCAGCCAAGACAAGGCAACGCTGTGCCCCATAGTTGGTGTCATGCAGCCACAGAAGCACTACACCGAGATCACTCTCTACAAGTTACGTCACGACCTATCAGGCAGCCGCACAATCGGGAAGATTCGCCTGAGTCTCGGCGACATCTTTCGATCATTCCTTCGTAGTGGTTTTTTGGAGCTCACGTATGACAACCAGGCTATCAAGTACACCGAGCCCGCCCCCCTTCGAGCGCAGTTTGTCACAAAACCCGGGGCACAACCGAGCGGTCCCCTGATCACGTGGCAGCGGTGCATAGACCTGAACCTCTCCCGTGGGGTCCGAGTCCATGGCATGATGGGGCTGCTAGCAACGGGCAGCACGACCCGCGCGGGATTCGCGCTTATGCGCCGCGGTCGCTTGATTAGGGGCGCCGACGGCGAGACATTCCGACCGAGCGAAATCTTCGGTAACTCCAACTCATTCAAGTATCAGCGCCTGTACGGAGAGCTCACGCTCGATGGTGTCCCCGTGAGCCATACCAAGGACGACTTCGCCCTCGAGTCATTTGAACTGGAGCTCATAGACGCACTGAAGGAGGCAGCCGATGCGGAGGAGATGCCTCTGCTTCGCCAAGCAGAGAACTTCCGTGCCACAGTTGCAGGCAGGCAACGGATTGATGTCGCGGATGCTGCCGCGGCAACGACTATTGAAGAGGTCTCGAAGAATCCCAAGGCGCTGGAGCGACGCGACGACGATGGGGACAACGGGCAGTTGCTAGATGGACCCTCGCCCGCGATCCAGCCGGTTTCATTGGGCGATGGTCAGCTTGTCACGTCTGATGCAGAGGTCACCACGCCGCACGTGCGTGAACAGAGTCGGACGTTTATAGTCGATGGCGAACAATGGACGATTGCAATTCACTTTCGTGATGATCCGGCCGTTGGCGACTGGATCGACGTGAAGGAGTCGCTGCCAGGTACTGCAGAACGGTTGATCACAATCGCGTTTGGGCTTGCTCATCCCTTTGTACAGCGGTTCGCCAAGCCCGACTCAAGTGACCTGGAACTCCTGGTACGCCTTGCGTGCGCTATCGGCATTGCAGAGATCACGGCACGCATGACAGGCATCAGTAAAGCTGGTCACTTTCGCCGCACCGTCAACAAACTGCTCAGAGATGCGATGTCACGAGCGTGACTTAAGTGACTTGAGCATGCACATCCTCGAGTAGCGGTCCCAAAGCCCCCATGCCACCCATCACGTCAGTGCCGACCCAATCGCTCCAAGCCCCTGGCGTTCTGACAGAGACCGGTCAGCCGCTGTGGAGTCCAAAGCCCGGTGTTGCGTGGCGGGTCTTCATCTCTCGCATCGGTGCACCCAAGGATCTGAACCACAAGGCACAAGATCACCTGCTAGCAGCATGCCAATCTATTCTCGGACGATGCACTCCCCCAGATGACGCCGGCGGCGGGCGAACCGGACTGGTGATAGGGTGCATTCAGAGTGGGAAGACACTTTCCTTCACTGGTGTGACCTGTCTTGCCCGGGACAATGGCGTTCGCCTGGTCGTAGTGATATCCGGTACGGCCACCAACCTGCTTGAGCAAACCCGCGCCAGGCTCGAGTACGACTTGGGACTGAGGACGGGCGGTGCAGGCGGCTGGTCCCATGTTCCAGTTGACCCGGGCTTGCGTCTGGATCACGATGATGTGGCAAACAAGCTTCGGTCGTGGGACATGCCTAACGTGCCACTGCACCTGCGGCGAACAGTGGTGGTAACGGTTCTTAAGAACGCAAGCAACCTGAGGCGGGCTACCGAGCTACTTCGTGCTACTGCCCGTCTGCTACCGCATGGTCTGAAATCGGTTCCGGCACTCGTTGTAGATGACGAGGCCGATCAAGCCAGTCTCAACACGCGCGCGCGCATTGGTAACGGCGAGAGCGCCACCTACCAGGCTATTCGTGAGTTGCGTTCGGCACTCCCCTCGCACAACTTTGTGCAGTATACCGCCACCGCGCAAGCCCCACTCTTGCTAAGCATTGCGGACCTGTTGTCGCCGCACTTCTGTCATGTCTTAGAGCCCGGCGAGGGCTACACCGGCGGAAAGACCTTCCTCGCATCGGGTAGCTCACTGGTGCGAACAATTCCTGACTCGGAACTCCCTGCGCCAGGCAGTCCAGCGTCTTTGGATCCGTGCCCATCCCTGCTGAAAGCGCTCCTTGTGTATCTCCTTGGTCTAGCCGCATCGCTCGATCAGCCGGCAGCGGTGCGATCGATGTTGATGCATCCGTCCCGTGCCGTTCAAGACCACGCGATCGTTGAGCGCACGATCAAACAAGTGCTCCGTTCGTGGAGCGAGATCCTCGTAGAGCCCGCGGACAGCATCGATAGACGTGAGTTCATTGAGGATCTACAGCATGCATGGGACGACCTGTCGGCCACGGTTACGGAACTCAAGCCGCTGGAAGAACTTGTTTCGCTACTGCCGCTTGCCATTAGCCATACAACGGTAAAGGTCCTGAACTTCGTCGCCGGCACTATCGAAGAAGAGTTTCCGTGGGCAAACTCGGCCGGTTGGATCCTCATCGGTGGACAGGCGCTAGATCGTGGATTCACCGTCAAGGGACTAACAGTGACCCACATGGCCCGTGATCTCCCGGCTGCCGGCCAGGCCAACGCGGACACACTGCAGCAGCGAGCCCGTTTCTTTGGTTACCGAGCCGCATATCTCCCGTACTGTCGTGTCTGGCTGACGGGTTCAGTTCGTCATGCGATGACCGCTTATGTTGAGCACGAGGAGGCGCTGCGCGATTCGCTGCGCACCTTTGCTGCCACTGGTCGGCATATGCGAGACTGGCGCCGCGCTTTCTTGCTTGATCCAAGTATGGCACCGACGCGCCGAAATGTTCTGCAAGTTGACTACCAGCGTGTGACAGGCAGCGCTTCGGCAACCCAACTACGCGAGCCATTCTTTGATGGCGCTGAAGCTGAGAACAACAAGGAGATCATCAGTTCACTTCTGGCTCGCCCAGGATGGACCGACTGGTTTGACTCTGAGACTCACACCGCCGCGCAGCGCCATCGCAAGTTAGTGGTGCCAATTCGTGTACTCATGGAAGACTTACTAGCGCTCTGGCATGCGTCCTATCCGGTTGACTCAAAGGCATTGTCTTTACGGCTGGTACAGGCAACGGCACTGTTAGCTCGTGATCCGAGTGCTATCGGGACAATTGTCCACATGTCGCCACAAACCGGACCGCGCATGCGCACCGTGGATGCGGACGGGACCGTCGTCAACCTTCTGCAAGGTCGTAATCCGGCACGAGCCGACCAAAGCGAGTACCCGGGTGATTCAGCTGTACATGCCGAATGCGGCATGACAGTGCAACTACACATTCTGAACCTAACTCAGCCTGATCCTCATGCGGAACAGACTTCAACACTGGCCCAATCGGTTCCGACCCTTGTGATTTTCTGCCCAGATCCTGTAGATCTGGTGATCCAGGATCAGGGAACAGTCACCTCATAACGCTGACACGGTGGAGTGCCAAGAGTTTCGAGTGAGCGCATCTCACGGGTACCGATCCTCATCCCGAGGCATCCGCACCGAGAGGCAGCCCCTCTGCACGGGGCACATCGTGCAGATCTTTGACCGTGGCTCAGCTACTGGTTCCGGAAGGAACCCTCCAGGCTTTTCGGCAAGCACATTGAGCGAGTAGTCGGTCGTTCCCATTGCGACTTGATACGCCTGATCGAACGCTCCGGAGCCGCCCTTGCTTCCCGCGAGAGTCAGTATCCACTCCACGCCCGCGCTCCTTGAGCCTGATGGTCGCACTCCAGCCTTTGCGCGGCTACTTGCGCGCTCCGCCTCAGGTAACCCCACCCACAGAGCATTGCAAAGTGTGGTTGAAACATCTTCCCCGATGCCCATGCGCCTTGAGAGCACACCGATCATGTTGCCATACAGCATGACGTGCTGAAAGGGCTCTTGAAACGATGCAGATTCACCAAAGAGCCATTGAATGGCGAGCCGACGAGCACAGACGATGGCAGATGCACCCACTTCGCGGGGAATCTGCCCAAGAGCGGCATCGACTTCTTCCTCGGTGAAGTCACTGGACTCAGCCTTCAGCTCACTGAACAATGCCGCTGCATTGCCGCTGTCGGCAGGGCGCGTCACTTTCACACCTCCTATACGGGTACTCACCGCATCCGAGAGACGCTCTGGAGCACGAAGTATGGACAGGATCGCTGCTGGGTCACGAGGCTCATTGGCAATTTTCGAAATCCAACTCAATCTGACTGGTACATCAGTGTCTACACCATCTAGTGCAAGCCACAGGAGATACAGACCCTCCAATGCCGAGCACTCGGCACGAGTCTCCAGCAGATGTCGGCTGACAGGATCGATCCCGCGGATGTCCTCCCTGCTGAATGGCCACCCTACGACCGCCACTACACCCGGAAAGACCCCGTCTGACAGATTTGCCACATGAACCGCGCTAGTGAACGGAGCATACCCCAGTGAGTCCAGCGAGCGAATCGACCTGATTCCCCCCATCTCTCCGACAGTGTCGTCGTCCGAGGCCAGAGGGTCCATGCCTGCGTCTCGGTTCAGCAGGATCGAAACAACATCCAGCAGCCCTGTCACATCGATGTCACCCTCTACGCCGATACCGATGCGGAATCCCTGCAAGCGTGCCTCGATGGCTTGCTGCTCATGCCGAGGAAGCCCATCCATTCCTGCCTTGATGCGGGAGACAAGATAGTCCGAGTGATGCGCCAGTTTGACTCGCTCGCCCTTTGCGATGCCCATCAGCAACTTCCCGATCGCATGAATTGTGGACCTGATCATGCGCGCGTCATGGAGCGAGAGGTCTGCCCATGGGACCAACCTTAGCGGGTTGCCAACCGCCGCCTCGAGTCGCTGCGAGTCCACCACCCCCGGATGTCGCGCTCCAAACACCTCGGCGCAGCCGATCACGACCTTTTCGAGAGTATCCGCACGTGCCGTCCACTCTGCAACCGATTGGCATCCACCGAAGTATGGGAGGGCGCGCTGGAATGGCGACCTCAACTCGTTTGGCGGTACCCGTACGCCATCGATCTCGACAAAGCCGCTAAGCGCGATGTCCCGCACCGCATCTGCGCTGAGCGTCACCTTGGGGTGACCTGATGACATCTGGGCATCATGGATGCACTCGTGAAGACGCAGCAAAAACGCACCGACGGGCAACTGAGAGAGTGAGGCTGATTCTGCACCGGGCGACGGCGAGAGGCGATCGCAGAATCGGCGGAGGTCCTGGTGCTGAGCGGCAAACACGACAGGCTTCTTGCTACCCGAGCTACGAGCCCCAACTTGCCCCTCAAGCTGGTTTCGTACGAACTCGGCTGGATTCCTGAACTCCTCAATGGTCAGAGCGCCCTCTAGCCCGACAGCATCGACAGGCTCGCCATTCCATGCTGAGCGAAACGCCATCGCCTGCCGGGTCACTCTCCGAGAGTCTTCGCGGACTGAATGCCGTGGGACTGGCATGCTCATCTGATCCGTGAAGAATCGCCGCCACACCTCGAACATGGGCGACACATCGTCATCATGCACCACGAACACCTGACGCACGCCTTCACAACGGTCAAGCAGGTGAAACAGCGCCCACTGGGGCGGGGTGTAGAAGTAGAAGCCATGATGCACCAGTGTCCACCGGTCGTCGCCAGGAGCCACGCGGGAAAGAACCTCACGCACTCGGCGGCATATCGAGAGCCAACGCGAGGGGTCATCACGGTCTTCCCAGAGATCGGTTCGTATGTGGGCAATCTCAGGAACAGCCAGCTCAATGTCCCGCCACGCGTCAATGGCGACACGCCCTATGTCGCTCTTTGGCTGAACACTTCCATCATCTGGCCTTGCTCCTGCTGCAATCAAGCCAGAGATCTCTTGCTGTAATTGTCGACGTGCGCGGACCAACACGCGGACCAACTCAACATTGGTCGTGGCTGTGCGCGCACGGGTACGCAGTACATCATCAACACGTAGCACTTGGGCTAGTTTGAATCCGCGGATAGCGCCACTCCATGCCGCCAACTGCTCGTTGAACTGCTTGCGATCAGAGTCGTCGCCGACAGTTCTCTGCGGGAAGCACGCGACTCCGATTTGGCTGTTCGCATTTCGCGTAGATACGACAAGCAGATCCAGCAGATTGCCGATCGACACGCAACTCCCGCCCTTGTCACGCACAGCGCACGCCAGTGAGGCTGTGGCGGCTACATGTCCAGCTTCACTCCAGTCCACCCCCTCGTCAGCGAGCGCCGCGACTACATCCTCGTGACGTACGGACGGCAATGCAATCGCTGACATGCTGCTCATGACCTGTCTCCCCTCTTGAGCAGCCGCTCCCAAGTTGGACGCTCAGCGGCCCACTGAACTCGCATAATCACCAGTCGTCGTCGAGCGCGGGTGGTGGCCACATAGAGCAACCTGGCTTCCTCTCGCTCAACCTCACGCTCGTTGATGTCCCACTCTTGACCGCCACCTTGCGGTCCGTATCGCCGCCATCGCATTCGAACAGACCTTACTCCCGCCTTCTCCAACACGCACACCTCAGTGCTCACCTGATCGGATGGCTCGAAGGACGTGTACGTGAACGGAATGAGTACGTGGTCGAACTCGAGACCTTTGGCCTTGTGCACAGTCATCGCGATCAACGTGCCCTTCGGCAAATCGGGGTCCAGTGGCTCATCCTCTTGCCGATTAGTTGCGATCTGCAGCTCGAGCCACTCCAGTACGGCATCCGCCGTAACTGCCGAGTCTGTAAACTGGGCATCCAGGAGCGTGATTAGGTAGTCAAGGTTGCGCCCATAGATGGCGCGAGTTCTCGTCTCATCACTAGGACGCTCGCACTGCCCCGGGTGTAGAAGACGGTTGCACTCCACTATGAATCCAATGACCGACAGGCGTCTAAGCAACCCGCCGATTGATGCGACACGACGGCGCAACAGCGCCAGATCAGAACGGTCGAATCGTCCATCACGACTGATCGAGATGGCTCGTCTCGACCAGGTCATAGGGACACTAGCCTCGCCTGTCCAGGCTTCCGGATCGTCTGGGAAGTCGACACCAAGTCCCCCCCGGAGGATCGCGGGCGCCCAACGGGTCTCGCACAGTTCGAGCAGCGCGGCGTCGCTAGCGGGATTCAGAACCGCGTAGAGGAATGCGCGTAGTTCGCGCACGGGCTCGGTGATGAAGAACTCGCCTCCTATTGCCAGTTCGCACTGCCCGTCGCAGTCGCGGATGCGCTGCTGTATGCGCATCGCCTGCGAGTTGTGGCGGCAGAGCACGGCGATACGCGCAGCCGGCTCTTGGACCTGCCACTCCAGCGCCCGGCGGGCCGCCAGGTCGATGACACGGTCGCTGTCCTTGCCCGAGACCATCTCTACTACCTGCCCCGAAGATGCAGCCTCAGTACGCGCGACCAACCTGTCTGTCGTAGAGTATGGAAGCAAGTCAGCATCGCCCCACGCCTCGAAGTATGGGTGCAGCGAGTCAAGCAGTCGCCCATCGCTTCGGAAGTTTCGCGTCAGCCCGAACTCCCGCATCGGCGAAGCCCCACGGCGCGACTGCAGCGCATCAAATGCATGACCCGCAGCCCCGCGGAAACGGTAGATGCCCTGCTTCACATCGCCCACCACGAACAGGCGTGCTCCGAGGACTCTCTGAACCGCGAGCACGAGATCAATCTGCATGGAGTCCGTGTCCTGGAACTCGTCAACGAACAGGTACCGCAGTCGACCGTTGCGCTCACCTGCTATCCCGGGCGCGCTACCTTCGATCGCCTGCAGCGCGACGGGCACCAGTTGAGCGGTACGGACCGACTGCGTCTCGAGACAGTCCCTTGACATCTGCGCGGCAACCTCAAGAATGACCTCCTTCACCACGTCGCTTACACCATCTTTGGTGCCCCAGTCGATGTTGAGGTCGGTGGACTGCCCCAACTGGGTGATCGGGACGCCGTTGTTCTCCAGTGCCTCCCACACCGCCTCAATGTGGGATCGCCATTCATGCACCGCCGGGACCTTGTCGCCAAAGGTCCTAAAGATGTCATCCGCACGCCTGGACAGGGCATCGGTGATGTGGTCTCGTAGCGGCATGGTGCGCGCAGCAACCTTGAATCCCGGACCCAGCCCCACAACTGCCCCAAACTCCCTGATGAGATCGCGCGCAAAGAGGTGAATCGTTGAAATGCGCGCTCTGCCGAGCTGCATCAGCCACGCTGCAGTCGGATGCACGCACCTGCGACACAGCCGCTGGCGAAGCATGAAGGTGCGCGCGAGCCGTCGGCGCATCTCGCTTGCCGCCTCTCGAGTGAATGTGACAAGTGCAAACTGATCGAGGCTTACCCGCTCCGAGGCTTCACCCCCTCCATCGCTCTGCCTAGGACTGGCTGACTCGCCGGCTATGGCGAGCAGATACATCATGCGCTCCGCCATAGTTTCTGTCTTGCCCGTGCCTGCTCCCGCCGTGACAAGCACGTCCTCGCCCGCCGAGGCATGAACGATCTGATACTGCTTTACGTTGACTCCGCCTGCCTCATCGGCGCGCTGCAGCGCGTCTTCAAGCCACGGAGGCGCAACCTCAGGCCACCGTCCATCCACGATCCACTCGCAGCGACCCTTGGTCTCCAAGACACGCTGGACCTCGATAAGGCGCGCATCAGCGAATGCTCCGATTCGATCACGCTGCTGGGCGTCCAGAGGTTCAGCGAGCACAAGAAAGACCCTTATCCCGTACTCCAGGAGTCCCAGGACATCATCTATCGAGACGCCCTTGCCCCCTAGTAGCAACACCGAGTAGCGCGGGAGTGCGGGAATGCCAAGCGAACGACGCAGCACGTCCAGTCCTGCGACAGGGTCCATTCGCAGGGTCTGGTGCCGCGGCTCAAGTGGATCAGCGACAGCAACATTCGACTGCCGCAGCTGCCGCTCAGGGTCGTGGTACCACGCCTCAGGATCCGCATTCTGCGGCGCCTCAGGATCCAACTTGGTCCCATCATCCGACACGACAGGTGAACCTGCACCATGCTCCACCACCAGCGGTACCTCGATCTCCGACATGTCATCAACTGGCCACAGCCAACTCTCCACCTGCACATCATCGATCCCTGGGCACATGGCCCGACGACCACATTCGTGCGCCCGCTCGACATCGATCCGCAACCACCGTGCAGGACGCATGGATGTCGCCGCCTCATACACCACGAGCCAAACGGGGTCCTTCGCTACTCGGCGTAACTCCAGGTAGTCCCTGAATGCATCCAAATCGACTCGGTGCTCGAGCCGACCAATCGAAGTATCCGTGAATGGTCGGCTCCGATACTTGACCTCCCAGTACTCCCCGATAGCACCCTTCTTGGACTGGATGTCTGGGGCCCGAAGTCGCCGACTCCCAACGGTGATCATGGGAGCACTCGTACCGACGGTGTTGCCCTCCGCGCTCGCGAGATTGACGACGACGTATCCCTGCGTCACCAGCCAATTCGAGAATACCCGTTCACAGTGCTTCCACATCGGCACCGACTTTGAATCAGCTGCGAGCGTCATGCTGACTGTTCTTGAATCGGACCGCCGTCCGCTCAACACCCATGCTGTCCAGCGGTCGACCTGCCATCTCGAGATACCTGGGTGGCAATGATAGTCATCGCCATCCACCTTAGAAGTCCGTCCGCGGATCGTTTGGTTCGTACTTCGCCGTACGCGGTGTAGACTCTTATTGAAAGCCGATTGGCGCGCCGCCTTTGTCTTCGGACATCCGCTCATGCCGGACGTACTCACCGCCATCGCCGACATCATCAAGTACCGGGTGTTCACGTTGCCCCATGCAGGTGCGGGGCACACCAATGTCAACGGCCCTGGGATGTCGTTCGAGATGTACTGCAAGGATCGGCTCGTTGGTCTCGAGCCTGGCGATGATGTGAATCGGGACCGGTTGTATCGGCAGCATCTTGCATACCAGGGTGCCGCGAACAACCCCCCCGATGCCATGTATCGCGGCGGTGACGATGGCGATGCGTTCGAGTTCAAGAAGTCCGCGGGCTCGCCGCTGGGAGACATCAGTCTCAATAGTTCCTGGCCCAAGGACAGGCTGACTGTCGGTAGCCATGGCATACTTGATGACTGCCGGAACTGCGAACCGTGGACAGAGCGCAACCTGTTCTATGTCTGTGGTGGAGTCCCTCAGGGCACATCCCGAGTTGCGTGGATCTGGATTTGCGATGCACGACTAATGGCTGCTGAAGACACGGTGTACAAGCGGCTACGCGAGGGCATCCGTCGCGGCATCGTGGGCATACCTGGAGCGCAGTTTGCGGAGACCACCGAACTAGGGAAGGTAAAACGTATCGACCCCGGAGCCTCCACCAGCCTGCGCATCCGGGGAATGTGGAGCATCGCGAAGCCGGGCAAACTCTTCAGGGAACTGCCAGGCGTATCACACTCGAGCGTGCCAAGCCTGCGCGCCCTCATCCGCCTCGAACGCTGGCTCAGCCTCCCTGCAGAGTCGAGAAATCAGCTGGAGCGGATGAATGGATCGGCTGGTACAACCGTACGGCAGGTGTCGGTGCCCAACCCGAATGGCGGCAGCTCCATACCTAGCATGATCGTTGGATTTGAGGCGACATCAGCATGAAACTCGTATCCCTGTTCAGCGGCGCTGGAGGTCTTGACCTCGGCTTCGAGAAGGCCGGGTTCAAGACTGTCTTCGCCAACGAGTACGACCGCAAGATCTGGTCCACCTTCCGCGCGAACTTTCCGGGTGCCGTTCTCGACGAGCGGTCAATCGTCGACATTCCAGCGTCAGACGTGCCGGCAGCGGAAGGGCTGATCGGAGGTCCGCCCTGCCAAAGTTGGAGCGAGGCTGGAGCGAATCGGGGCATCGAGGACCACCGCGGGCAGTTGTTCTACGAGTACATTCGGATCCTCAAGCATGTGAAGCCGCAGTTCTTCCTGGCGGAGAACGTTTCGGGGATCATTTCGTCGCGACATCGTGGTGCGTTCGAGGCGATCCTCGAGCAGTTCGGCAACCTCGGCTACCGCGTGTCCCATCAGATGTTTCGAGCGTCTGACTATGGCGTCCCACAGGATCGAGACCGCGTGATCGTCGTGGGGATTCGCAAGGACCTTCGCGTCGACTTTCAGTTTCCGCAGCCGGTAGGTCCTGCACCCACACTCCGTCAGGCGATCGGCGATCTGCCGCCGCCGCTGCCAAATCCATCGCTGAGCGCTCGCATCGATCATCCGCGCGTTCCAAATCACGAGTACCTGGTGGGCGGGTTTAGTTCGATCTATATGTCTCGCAATCGTGTTCGGAAATGGAACGAGCCATCCTTCACAATTCAGGCGGGTGCTCGGCATGCGCCACTGCATCCGAGGGCTCCGCGCATGCAGAGGGTTGGCGTCGACGCGTTTCGCTTCGTGCCAGGCAAGGAGAGCCTCTATCGCCGGCTCAGTGTGCGGGAGTGCGCGCGGATACAGACATTCCCGGACGACCACACGCTGTGCTACGAGCGCATCATCGACGGTTACAAGATGGTGGGCAACGCCGTTCCGGTCAACCTTGCGTTCCACCTCGCGACCGCAGTCGAGCGCTGCGTGGGCAAGGCACGTCGGCGAAGATCCACACGTCGGAAGTCGCATGGCAGCGCGATCGGGGCGGTCGGGCGCTGAGGCGGCAGGAGATCGCGTGATCGCGAGCATTCCAGCCTATTCCAAGGAACGCTAAGCTATCGATGCGTCGATCGGTTTCAGCCGGGCAGCCTAGCCAGCATGGGCAAGGGATGAGAAGACCATGACACGGCGTCATTAAGTCACTGATAC
>Ga0169931_10009441_pt1 | contig 14064 bp, 11 predicted proteins | sample Kivu_15m_20L_FD_129675 | JGI IMG/M metagenome (GOLD analysis project Ga0169931, IMG submission 129675) | Freshwater microbial communities from Lake Kivu, Western Province, Rwanda to study Microbial Dark Matter (Phase II) - Kivu_15m_20L... | ecosystem: Environmental > Aquatic > Freshwater > Lake...
GACGAGGCCTTGGCCGGCAACCTGAAACTCATGGAGCGGCTTGAAGACCTCGACGATGTCGCCAACGTCTTCACCAATCTCGAAATGGACGATGCCGCCATCTCCATGGCGGAAGGACTCTGACCCGCATGAAATCCCTGCCCATCCTTCTGATGCTCCTGTTTTTCGCGCCGCCCGACGAGGCGCGGCGCGCGAACCAGGCCTATGAGGCGGGTGATTACCGCGCCGCGGAAGCCGGCTACCGCAAGGCCTTGGAAGCCGCGCCGGACGATGCCCGCCTGCATTTCAACCTGGGCAACGCCCTGGCCCGCCAGAACAAGCACGACGAGGCCTTGGCCGCCTTCGACCGTTCCCGCTCCCTGGCCGACAACCCCGCCGACCGCGCCGCCGCCGACTACAACATGGGCCACGTGCTGGGTGCCAAGAACGATTGGGCCAAGGCCGCGGAGCGATTCCGGGAGTCCTTGCGCGCCGATCCCTCCGACGAAGCTTCGCGTTTCAATTACGAGCTGGCGCGACGCCGGCTCACCAACCCGCCTCCTCAACCTCAACCTCAACCTCAGGACGGCGGCGATCCGAATCCGGATCCGAACACCCCGGACACGCCGAACCAACCCAACGAACCGAGTCCGCAGGACGGCGATTCCCAGCCGCAGCAAACCGGCTCCCAAGCCCAGGAGGGCGGCATGTCGCGCGAGGAAGCCGACCAGATCCTGAACGCCCTTGAGAACAAGGAGAAGGAGCTCCTCAAGGAGTTCCGGAAACAACAAGTGCCGCCACGGGCCCGCCATGCGAAAGATTGGTGAGGCCTTGCTCATCTGGGCGCTGGTGTGGGTCGCATCGCCCGCACAGGCGCAGCCCGACATCACGGTCACCGCTTCCGTGAATACGGCCACGGCGCGCCAAGGAGAGCGTATCGCCCTGAGCATCGTGGTCAGCGGGAGCAACTTCAACACGGTGACACGGCCGCAGATGCCGGCCATCGCGGGTCTGGCGCTGCAGAACCCGCAGCCGCAGATGTCGACCAACTACCGGTTCGTGAACGGCGTGAGCAGCCGGTCCCATACGCTGACCTACGTGTTTCGGATCGAAAGAGGCGGGTCCATCACCATCCCGTCTCTGACGGTTCCGGTGGATGGCACCACGTACGAGACCAAACCGATCACCCTGTCCATCCAGGGAGCCAGCGACCGACCCGCGGAAACAACGGAGGAGTTCTTCGTTCGGATGGACCTGAGCTCGAACCGTCCGGTCGTGGGGCAGCAGCTCCTGGCGGAGCTGACCCTCTTTTTCAAACCGGGCATCGACATCGTCTCGTTCACCATATCGAACAACTGGCGGACCGACGGCTTTTGGAAGGAGTCGTTGAATGATGGTGCCGCACCCCAGGCCGAGGAGACCATCCTGAACGGCGAGCGTTACCGCAAGGCGGTCCTGTCCAGGCATGCCTTGTTCCCGAACCGAAGCGGTGATCTGACCATCGGCGAGCAGACCGTCTCGCTCACGGTCCGGAACACTTCCCGATTCCAAGATCCCTTCAATGTGTATTTCGGCAATCAGCGGTCGGTGGATGTGGCCACGCGAAGCATCCCTGTGTCGGTTCGGGCCCTACCCGAAGCGGGATCCGATGAGGGAATGCCGATCAATGCGGTGGGCGATTTCACCATCACGCGGCGGATCGTGCAGTCGGTGGTGGGCGTGGGGGAGGCGGTCGAACTGGTCACGGAAATGAGCGGCGCCGGCAATCTGGCCCTGGTGTCGAAACCGGTCTATGAATTGCCTGAGGGCTTCGAACGCTTTCAACCATCCGATGAGGTGCAACTCACACGCGCACCCACGCAATTGAGTGGCACGCGGACCTTCCGCGATGTGCTCATCGCCCGCCGCGCCGGCGACTTCACCATACCCGCCACGGCCGTTGCGGTCTTCGACCCGCAGACGGCGCGGTACCGACGCATACCGCTTGCGGCGATCGGCATCACGGTGAATCGGGATGCCTCGGCCGGGCGTTCCGGCGCGTACGACATGGAACAAGGGTTCACCTTGGCACCCATTGCCGTGGCGAGCCGGTGGACTCGCGCCGACGACGGTGCTTTCGGGGGATGGTGGTGGTTCGGCTCGGGGTTGCTGCTGCCCTTGCTGGCGTTGGGGGCGGCGAAACGATGGAAGGACGAACGAGACCGGCTGCGGTCCGACCATGCATACTACCGGAAAACCCATGCCCGATCGCGGGCGGAAGCGACCTTGGCCACGATCAGCGACGCCGAAGAGGTCAAAGCGTCGTTCGCCAAGTTGCATCGGGCCCTGAGCGGGTTCGTCGCGGACCGCCTCGATCTACCGGAAGCCGGACTCGAAGACGCCACCCTCACGCGGCATCTCGCGCCCTATCTCGATGCGGACGAATTGGCCATCATCCGGCAGTTCCTGGACATCTGCGCCAGCATCCGTTTCGCGCCCTCCCAATCGCGCAGCGACCTGGTGCGTGAGCTTTCGCGGGTGGAATCCCTCCTCAAACGACTCGACAGCGCCCTGCCATGATGTGGTTCGTGATCACCCTGCTCCTCTTGGACGCGCCCGATGTCCGGTTCCGAATGGCGACCCAGGCCCTCACCGACCAAGATCCCGCCACCGCCGTTCGCGAACTGGTCGCCCTGGAAGCCGAGGGCTATGCCAACGGCCCCTTGTTCGTGAATCTGGGCATCGCCTACACCCATCTGGATTCGCTGGGGTTGGCGAAATACTATTTCCTGAAAGCCGGGCGCTTTTCGGATGTGAACCTTGCCACGCAAACCGGACTTCAGCATGTCGAGACCCAAATGCTCCGACGCGCGTCCGGACTGCCGGTCCTGAGCCTGAACCGATTCATCAACGGATTCTTGTGGACGTATCCGGACCGGCTCGTGGCCATCCTCTTCATCGTTCTGGTCAATATCGGAATCGGGTTGCGCATCGGACATTGGATCACGTCTTCCTCCGGGGCTTCCACAGCCTCATGGGTGGCCTTGGGCCTCGCCACGGCCGTACTGGTGGTGATGCTCTCCGCCATGGCCATGCGCCATCAGTTCGGTCTCGGAATCGTGACACTCCGTGAGGGCGCCTTGCGAGCGGAACCGGACACCACCGCGGACGCCATCGTCCCCGTTTACGAGGGATACGAGGTGCGGATGGATCGCCAGGCGCATGCCGACGGCTGGACCCGCGTCACCCTGATCAACGGCTCCACCGGCTGGCTTCCCACCCCGGGCGTACGGGCCTTTTGAACGCCAATCGCTATCTTGACACCATGAGCAGCAACCGACCCAATCTCTACATCGACGCGAATATCGACCGCTTCAAAGAGGAACTGTTCGCCTTGCTGCGGATTCCAAGCGTGAGCACCGATTCCAGACGGAAGGGGGATGTCCGCGCCGCGGCGGATTTTCTCGAATCCCAGTTCAAGTCGATCGGACTGGAGAACGTGCGGGTCTTCGAGACACCGGGGCATCCCATCGTATATGGGGATTTCCTGCATGCGCCCGGAAAGCCCACGGTTCTGGTGTACGGACATTACGACGTCCAGCCTGCCGAGCCGCTCGAGTTGTGGACGCACCCGGCCTTCGAACCGACCGTGGTCGGCGACGATGTGTATGCGCGCGGCGCCAGCGACGACAAGGGCCAGGCCTACATCCATGTGAAGGCCATCGAAAGCTGGCTTCAGACGGAGGGATCCATCCCGGTGAACGTGAAGATCATCCTCGAAGGCGAGGAGGAGATCGGATCACCCAATCTCATCCCTTTCCTGGAGGAACATCGCGGGCGTCTGGCCTGCGACATGGTGCTCGTGTCCGACACGTCCATGTTCGACAAGGACGTGCCCTCGATCACCTACGGCCTCCGAGGTCTGGCCTACATGCAGGTGGAGGTGACCGGCGCCAACCGCGACCTGCATTCCGGCGTGTACGGCGGTGCCGTCGCGAACCCGATCAACGCCTTGGCCGGCATCATCGCACAGTTGAAGGACGAGCAGGGCCGCATCGCCATCCCCGGCTTTTATGACGACGTGGCGGACCTCACACCGGCCGAACGCGAGGCCTATGCCAAGCTGCCCTTCGATGAGGATCGCTACAAGCGCGAACTCGGCCTTCATGACGTGACCGGCGAGACGGGATATTCGACCTTGGAACGGGCTTCGGCGCGACCCACGCTCGATTGCAACGGCATCTGGGGCGGGTATCAGGGTGAAGGCGCCAAAACGGTTCTTCCCGGCAAGGCCGCGGCCAAGATCAGCATGCGGCTCGTGCCGAACCAGGATCCGCATGTCATCGCGAGGCGGTTCATCGACCATGTGAGATCACTCGCTCCCGAAGGCGTCACCCTCGAGGTGCACGAGCACCACGGAGGCATGCCGGCCGTCACGCCCCTGGATTCGGACGGCATGAAGGCCGCGGCGCAGGCCTTCGCCGAAGTCTATGGCAAGGAGCCCTTGTTCACGCGTGAAGGAGGCTCGATCCCGATCGTCGCGGCATTCAAACGCATCCTCGCCGCCGACACCATCCTGATGGGATTCGGGCTGAACAGCGACGCCATCCACGCCCCGAACGAGAAATTCTCACTCACCGATTTCCGTCGTGGAATCCACACATCGGCCAGCTTTTTCAGAATATTGGGAGGCGCCTGAGGAACCGACCGCTGCCGCATTCACCGATCGTTCATCCCTTATGAGACACATCGTCGCACTCGCAGTGGCCGTACTGACACCTGCCTTGCTTCCCGCGCAACCCGTGCGGACCAGCTACGGCAATGATTTCCTGTCCACCGGCGGAGGTGCCCGCGCCCTGGCCATGGGTGGGGCGTTCACGGCTGTGGCGGATGATGCCACCGGAGGCTTCTGGAACCCGGCCGGCCTGCGGCGAACCCAGCGCCTCACCGCCGCCTTCATGCATTCGGAGCGGTTCAACGGCGCCGTCCAGTACGATTACGCCGCGGCCGCCTGGAGACCCGAGACGTCCGACATGGTCTTCGGACTGAGTTTCTTCCGGCAAGGAGTGGATGGCATCCGAAACACGCTCAATGCCTGGGACCGCGACCGGGACCGCCCGGTGAACAACCCCGGCGATGCCATCACGGAATACACCGCCGCCGACATGGCCTTGATGGCCAGCGTCGCCGCACCCTTGAACGAGCATCTGACCTGGGGGGCGAATCTGAAATTGATCCACCGTAAAACCGGACCCTTCGCCCAGGCGTGGGGATATTCGATCGATCTCGGAACCCTGTACAGGCACGGGTCGTGGCGGTTCGGCCTCACAGCCGTCGATCTCACCACCCTGCTCACCTTCTGGTCGGTGGATGCGTCGGAACTGGAACCGCTGCGGGATTTCTTTTCGGACGCCGAACTGAACGAGGCGTTCCCCACCGGCCAGACAGAGGTCTCCCTCCCGTACATCCGCACCGGCGCGGCATGGGTTCGTGACGCCGGCGACATCACCTTCACCCTGGCCGCAGACGTGGATCTGATGTTCGACGGCCGCGACCGCTTCGTCTTGAACGCCGGCCCGGCCAGCATCCATCCACGCATCGGTATCGAGACCGCATACCTGAACACGCTCTTCTTCCGGGCCGGTCTGGCCGACATCTCCACCACCTTCGACGACCGGGTGACCCTCTCGCCGGCTCTCGGAACCGGATTCCGGGTCGGCTCGGTGCTGATCGATTACGGTTTCGGCAGTTTTGTCGGGAACAGCTCCGTGCTCGGCAACACGCACCGCCTCTCCGCCTCCATCCAATTCTGAAACCCCATGAGTGATTTCGCAGGAAAGACGTTCGACGTCGTGATCATCGGGTCCGGTCCGGCCGGACTCACCGCGGCCTTGTACACCGCACGGGCCAATCTGGCGCCCATCGTCTTCGAAGGTCCCGAACCCGGCGGCCAGCTGACCACCACCACCGATGTCGAAAACTACCCCGGCTACCCCGACGGCGTGATGGGACCCCAGATGATGGAGGATTTCCGCAACCAGGCCAAGCGCTTCGGTGCCGACTGCCGCTGGGGCATGGTCACCGAGCTCGACACCACGGCGCGTCCGTTCCGCTTGGTCGTGGACGAGGAGCACACCCTGCATGCGAAGGCCGTGATCGTGGCCACGGGCGCCTCCGCCAAATGGATGGGCCTGCCGAACGAGCAGCGTCTGCGAGGAAAGGGCGTGACCGCCTGCGCCACCTGCGACGGCGCCTTCTTCCGCAACCAGCATGTGGTCGTGATCGGCGGCGGCGACACCGCCATGGAGGAAGCCACCTACCTCACCCGCTTCGCCTCCAAGGTGACGCTCGTGCATCGCCGGAACGAGTTCCGCGCCTCGAAAGTGATGCAGCAGCGCGTGTTCGACCATCCCAAGATCGAGATCGCCTGGAATTCGACCGTGGACGACGTGCTCGGCGACATGGTGGTGCAGGGCGTCCGCCTGAAAGACACCGTGACGGGTGAAACGCGCGTGCTCGAAGACGTGACCGGTGTGTTCCTGGCCATCGGCCATAAACCCAACACCGACCTCTTCAAAGGCGTGTTGGACATGGACGAGAACGGCTACCTCGTCACCACGGGCAAATCGACCTACACCAACATCGACGGCATCTTCGCCTGCGGAGACGTCCAGGACCACGTGTACCGCCAGGCCGTGACCGCCGCCGGATCCGGCTGCGCCGCCGCCATCGACGCCGAACGCTGGCTCGCCGGGTAATCTTCCCATAACCGACGCATCCCAAATTACCTCCCATGAAACACCCCTTCCCACCCCTTTTGGTTTGCCTCTTCCTGGCCGCATGCCAGGATGTGCCCCGCGTTCAACCCGTCATCATCACGGAAAAAGTCCTTCACGACACCGATGATCCAGCGATCTGGATCCATCCGACGGATCCCTCCCAAAGCCTGGTGATCGGCACCGATAAGGGTGGCGACACCGACCAGGGCGGACTCTACGTGTTCCGTCTGGATGGCACCATCGACCGGGAGCGGTCCATCGTCGGACTCAACCGGCCGAACAATGTGGATGTGGCCTATGGGCTGGTGCTGGGGGCGGACACGATGGATGTGGCCGTGGTCACGGTGCGTCGGGAAAACAGCATCCGCGTGTTCTCCCTTCCGGATATGCGACCGATCGATAAGGGCGGCATTCCGGTCTTCGAAGGGGAAACCGATCGCGACCCCATGGGTGTGGCCTTGTATACGGACCTTGCAACGGGGGCCATCCATGCCGTGGTCGGCCGTAAATTCGGCCCAAGCGGATCCTACCTGTGGCAATACCGCTTGGAGGATGCCGGCGATGGTAGTGTCCGCGGCACGGTCGTCCGCCGTTTCGGCGCATTTTCCGGAAAGAAGGAGATCGAAGCGATCGCCGTGGATAACGAGCTTGGCTTCATCTATTACTCCGACGAAACCGTGGGCGTTCGTAAATACCACGCGCATCCGGACAGCGGTGATGTCGAGATCGCCCTCTTCGCCGACACCGACGTGAAATCGGATCATGAGGGCATCTCCATTTACAAACATGCCGACGGCACCGGCTATCTGTTGCTATCCGACCAGCAAGGCCGCCGCTTCAATATCTACACGCGCGAAGGCGGCAACACCTACCTCCGTTCCGTGGATGTGTTGGCCCGGGAGAGCGATGGCAGCGACATCACGCACATCCCCCTGAACGAGCAATTTCCGAATGGCTTGTTCGTCGCGATGTCGGACGACAAGACCTTCCATTTCTACCGCGTCGAAGACATCCTCGGCACACCATGAGACACCTTCTGCTGATCGGCTTGTTGATGGCCGCCTGCGTCGGATGCGGGCGTGAACCGGGTGATATCGATTACGCATGGACAGGCGCGGCGACCGATTCCTCATTTTCCCTCGTCTTCATGCCGAAAACGACGGGCATCTATCGGATCACGGTCTCCAGCGAGGGGAAGACCGTATTCCGAGAAGTCATCGATGTGGATGGAATCGAGCCTATACGTGTTGACATCCCCGGCTTGAAAGCGGCCACCGAACATGTCTGGCACGTCAATGGGGTGAACGGACGGGTGGCCACCTTCGCCAGCGGCGCCTTCTCATTCAATGTCGCTGTGGGCAGCTGCGCCGATACGGGATCGGAGAGTCCGCTTTTCCAGCAGATGGCATCCTTGAACCCGACGCTGTACCTGCAGACCGGCGACCTCCATTACGGCGATATCGAAACGGATTGCGAAGCCGCCTTCGCCGACCATATCGGCCGTGTGGCGCGGTCAACGGCCCAAGGCTATCTGTACCGGGCCGCGCCCTGGGCCTACATGTGGGACGATCATGATTTCGGTCCGAACAACAGCGCCGGAAACGCCCCCTGCAAGGCGGTGGCCATCGACCATTACCGGCGGTATGTGCCGCATTATCCGACTGCCTTCCGGGATTCCCTCGCACCGGTATCGCAAGCCTTCGACGCGGGGCGCATCCGGTTCATCCTGAGCGATCTGCGCTCGCAGAAGGTGCGACCGACGTATGACGCGGCGGATCCTTGCAATCGGCTCACCGCCGGAAGCGTCTTCGGATCCGAGGCTCATCTGGACTGGTTCTTCGGGCAATTGTCGGAGGCGAAAACGAAGGGGCAGGTCGTGGCCTGGGTGTCGGGCATACCCTGGATCAACGCGCCGGGCGGACCGAATCACGAGTGCGGCGAAGACGACGATTGGGGTGGCTATCCGGAGGAACGGGCCCGCATCGCGACCTTCATCCGCGATAACGGAATTCCCTTGTTCATGGTCTCCGGAGATGCGCACATGGTGGCCTTCGATGACGGAACGAACGCCGAAGGCGGCTTTCCGGTCTTCCACGCCGCACCCTTGGACCGCCGAGGCTCCTACAAGGGCGGCCCGTACAGCCACGGGTACAGCACGGAACGGGGCCAATTCGGTTGGATCTCCGTGAATGACACCGGAGCGGATTCGCTGACCGTCACCTTTTCCGCCTACAATCTCCGCAGCGAGCCGGTCGTGAACGCCGAGGGCCGGCCGATTCAGTCCAGCGTCGTGTTCCGGATGAACTGACGCGTCGAATCGGGTCCCATCCAGCCCTCCGAGACCATCACTCCCGGACCCTTGTAATGCAGGAACCAGGTCTCGATCTGCAGCAGCAGATCGGGATGACCGGCCTTCAGGCAGGTCCAGGTATCGCACGCGTTGAGCCGGAGGGAATCCGCGACCGGAATGAACAGCACCTTATCGTCGGACTCGCCGCGGTCGGTCAGGCGGAGGGTGGCAAGCGGAATGGCGTCGATCCGTGTGCCGGTCTCCACGCGGCGGCCCAGCACCAGCACGTCCACCGGGTCTCCATCGCCGGCCAAGGTATGGGGGATGAACCCGTAATTGACGGGATAGGGCAGGTAGCGGATCACGCGGTCCACGAGGAACCGGTCGCTGGCCGCGTCATACTCGATCTTGTCGGTGGTTCCGGCCGGTATTTCGATGACCACGGTGACCGGCGGGTTCGCCGCCGTCATCAGCGTCATGAACAAAAAAAACCCGGCCCATGCGGGCGCATGGACCGGGTGAGTGAATCGACGAGGCATATCGCTCAGAAGAGGTCGGCCTTGATGCCGAAGGTGAACCGCAGGTTGTAATATTCCATCTGCATCGTGCGGGACGACACACCCTGGTAGTACCGGAGCGGTTGGTTGGTCAGGTTGTTGACTTCGGCGAAGAGGCGCATCTTGGGCGTGATGGCGTAGGAGCCGTTCACATCCACGAAGGTCTGCTGGTCGTAATAGCGGTCCGAGAACGCCTCCCCTCCGAGTTCGTCGATGTAATCGCTGGCGTAGTTCAGCGACAGGCGCATGCTCAGTTTGCCGGTCTCGTACGAGAGCGAACCGTTGAACATGTTCTTGGCCGTGCCGGGCAGGGGCAGGTCGTCGTCTTCGCGACCTTCGACACCCGTGGTGGACGACTCCGTGCGCGTGTAGTTCAGATAGATGCCCAAGCCGCGCCAGATCTGGCGTTGGATGGCTACCTCGAATCCGAACACATCCGCCGTACCACCGTTGGCGACGGTCGAATACTCGAGACCGGAACCGAACTCGGGGTCGGTGTAGTTGCTGATCGTGCGGCCATAGATGAAGTCGTTCACGTCTTTGTAGAACACACCGGCCGACAGGATGCCCACGTTGCTGAAATATCGTTCGGCCATGAGGTCGATGTTCATGGCGGTGGTCGGTTTCAGGTCGGGGTTGCCGCGCGCCAGCTCGTCATCGCCTTGGATGTACTCGGCATAGGGCACGAGGTCGAAATAGTTCGGACGGGCGATGGTGTTGGTCCAGGCCAACCGGATGATGGTGTTCGCATCCAAGGCGTACCGCAGATGCACACCGGGCAGCAGGTTCAGATAGCTGTTGTCGCCAGTGGCTTTGGTGAACGACCCTTCATCCACATCGAACACATTGCCCGTGTATTCGAGGGCCGTATACTCCAGACGCACACCAGCGAGGACCGAAAGTTTATCGGTGATCTGATGATTCGCCATGACATAGGTGGCATACACCGACTCGTCTGCCGTGTAGTTGCCGGAGATGTACTCTTCGAGCGCGTCTTCGGCCTCGAACTGCGTTCCATCACGGAAATTCAATCCGCCGAGGAAGGCGGCGGTCGGGAAACGCCCGATGCGGTATTTCGAGCCGGGCAGGTAGCCGGAATCGGTCTGGTCGGAGATCGGCACGGCACCCATGGTCGCGAAGGCGGCGCCGTCGGTCGGATCGAAGAAGGTGTAGGAGTTGTCGCGCTCCTTGTGCTTGATCTTGGCGCGCACACCGGCCTTCAGGAAACCGGACGTGCTGTAGGGGTAGGTCGCGTCCAGACGGGCGTTGATGTCTTCGTCGAAGGTGCTTCCTTGAAGCTGCGACAACACGTTCAGACCGAATGTGAGGGCGTCATCGGGATTCGTCAGCTGAATGATCGGGTTCCGCGGGTCGGACACGTCCATCGAGGTGGCGCGTCCGCTACGGCGGAAGCTCAGATACCGTTCGTTGGGGCGGTCTTCGGAGCTGCGGGCGTAACTGAGGGACCAGTTCGCTTTCAGGGCACCCAGGAGGTGGTCGCCACCCAGGGTCAGGTTGCGGTTGCGCTGGTCTTCGAGTCGGCGCATCTTCACGCGGTCGCTGTCCATGCCGCCCTTGGTCTGGAATTCCACACGGGCCGGCAGATTCCATTTGCCATCACCCGTCGATACCGCCGTTACGGGAGTCCGGTCGAAGGCGCGGTCGATCTGGCTGACGCGCATCCGGAAACGGTTCTCCCAGTCGTCGCGCCAGTTGTACATGCCGCTCAGATAGATCACGTTCTCGTCGTTCAGGCGGTAATCGAGGCTGAGCGAGGTGCTGCGGCGGTCGCGGCGGACGAGATACTTGCGGATGTCGAATTCCTCCATCACAACCTGCCCGCTGTTTGTCTCCATCCACACCGCTTCCACGTTATCGGAGCCGAAATCGTGGTGGTGGTAGGAGGCCGAAGCGATCAGGCCCAGGCGGTTGTTCAGGAAGCGGTTGCCGTACACGAAGGAGCCGGTCCAGATCGGACGCTCGCTCAACAGATTCAAGCCGGTACCCGCCGTGCCGGAGATCCGCATCTCGTTGGGCGTGGTGCGGGTCACCAGGTTCACGGAACCGCCGATGGCGTCGCCATCCATATCGGGCGTGACGGCCTTGTTCACTTCGATGGACTGGATCATGTCAGCCGGAATCAAGTCGAGCTGGATGTTCCGGTTGTCGCCTTCGGCGGATGGGATCCGGTCGCCGTTGATGGTGACCGAATTCAACTGGGGCGCCATGCCGCGGATGATGATGTTCCGCGCTTCGCCCTGGTCGCCCTGCATGGTGATGCCGGGAATGCGCTTGAGGGCGTCGCCGAGGTTGGCGTCGGGGAAACGGCCGACCTGGTCCGAAGACACCACGTTCGTGATGTTCGCGTTGTTGCGCTGGCGGTTCAGGGCGCGGGCCTGACCCTGGAGGGCGTCGCCCAACAACAGGACTTCCTCACCGACAACCGCGGCCTCGGTCAGACGGACATCCACGGTGGCGACACGACCGGTTTCAACCGTTACCGAAGCGGTGACGTCGGCATAACCGATATAGGAGACACGCAAGGTGTGCGATCCCGCCGGCACGTTCAGAATGGTGTACCGGCCGTTGATGTCGGAGTAGGAACCGACATTGGTCAGTTCAACTACGGAAACCGAGGCACCCGGCATCGGCAAGCCGTTCGCATCGATGATCCGGCCTTGGATGGCGCCGGTTTGCGCCGAGGCCGTGGAGGCAAGGGCCGCCAGTGCGACCCAAAGAAGTGAGACACGCATAAATAGGAAATGATGTTGAGGTTGAAAGACGAGTAATGGTACGAAGGCAGTATTACCCCTGTGTTATGGTTCAAACTTCCCACGCGCGCGGGCCCTATCTTCCCCCATGATGACCACCTCCATTCAGCGATACCTCGATGCCGGTTGCGGGCGGTGTCCGCTCGGCGGCACACCCGACTGCAAGACCCTTGTCTGGATCGATCCCATCCACGCGGTCCGGGACATCCTGCTCGACCTCCCGCTGGTGGAGGAGATGAAATGGGGATCGCCCTGTTACACGCATGGAGGACGCAACATCGCCATCCTGTCCGCCCTGAAAGACGGCGCCACGCTCGGGTTCTTCAAAGGGGCCTTGTTGGCGGATCCGCACGCGCTCCTGTACAAGGCCGGCAAGAACTCCCAATCGGCGCGCTACATCCGGATCACCTCGGTGAAGGAGGTCGCCGCCGCGGCCGCCGCCATCCGCAGCTATGTGTTGGAGGCCATCGATAACGAGAAGGCCGGATTGAAGGTGGAATCGAAAATCGTCACCGAAGCCGATTATCCGGAGGAGCTGCGGCAGGTCTTCGAGGAGGATCCGGTGCTGAAGGCCGCCTTCGAGGCGCTCACCCCGGGCCGCCAACGTGGGTACCTGATCCATTTCAGTGGGGCGAAGCAGTCCGCCACACGGCTTTCCCGCATCGAGAAATGCGTGCCGCTGATCTTCCAGGGCAAGGGCATGCAGGACGATTACAAGGCGGGATTCACGAAATAAGCAGCACCGCCGCCGCCGCGATGAAGAGCAGCCCGACCAAGGGCAGCGCGAATTTCAGCCAGGTTTTGAGACTGACATTCACCATGGCCAGACTCGGCAGGAGCAGGTTGGTCGGCGAGATCAGGTACATGAGACCGACCCCCGACGTGTAGGCTGTGATTACCGATTCGCCGGGAACACCGATGTTCAGGGCCAGTCCGCCCAAGATGGGCATGCTGAGAAGGGCGAGTCCGGAGCTGCTCGAGATCACGAGGGCCATCCCGAAAAAGAGCAGCATCACCCCGATCAGGAAGGCCGATTCGGGCATGCCCGAGACCACGCCTGTGGCCTGCATCAGCAGGGAATCGATCACCATGCCGTTCTCGAGCACCACGGTGATGCCCCGCGCCAGGCCGATCACCAGGCTCACACCCACCATGTCGGCCGCACCGGTGATGAATTCGCGGACCAGCTCCTTCTCCGAATAACCGATCACGAGGCCGGCCACGATCGCCGCCACGAAGAAGAGCGCCGACATCTCCACCATCCACCAATGCAGGCTCGTGATGCCGACCACCAGCATCACAAAGGTGCCGGCGAAGAGGCTCAAGGCCCATTTCTGGCGGCCCGTGAGCGAGCCGTCCGATTCCGGAAGCGCGGTGTCATAGGGCAGCGGATCCTCGTTTTCGGCGGCGCTGACGAGACTGCTCGATGGATCCCGACGCACACGCTCCGCATAGCGGAGGATGTAATACAGGGTGATGGCGACTGTCACGGCCAGCAGGAGCAACCTCACCGTCAGGCCGGCATCCCAGGCCACGCCGGCGGCGTCGCTGGCGATGATGACGCTGAAGGGACTGATGGTGGACGCCAATATGCCCACCTGTGAACCGGCGTAGATCACGGCCAAGGGCACGAGCCGGTCGTAACCAGCGGCCAGGAATACGGGAACCAGAACCGGATAGAAGGCGATGGTCTCCTCGCCCATGCTGAA
>Ga0169931_10009443_pt1 | contig 14062 bp, 10 predicted proteins | sample Kivu_15m_20L_FD_129675 | JGI IMG/M metagenome (GOLD analysis project Ga0169931, IMG submission 129675) | Freshwater microbial communities from Lake Kivu, Western Province, Rwanda to study Microbial Dark Matter (Phase II) - Kivu_15m_20L... | ecosystem: Environmental > Aquatic > Freshwater > Lake...
GACCGAGGCTTTGGGGCTCAAGGCATTGGTACTGGAAAATGGCTGCCTGGTTTCTTGGGGGACTTTGAACGTCCAGGAGGATTCAGGAAACCTGGCGCTTCTGGACTGCCACCGTCCGGTTTTCCCATTGGTCATTGACCAAACCAATGTGGCGGCATGGTCTGTCATGGACTGGGCGGCTCAATGCCATCGGGTCCGGGGTTTGACGGTCTGGGCAGATTACGGTCGTGAACATGGCCATCAATCCGAGGTGATTTGTGCTGCCCTGGAAGGGGAAATCGATTGTTTCGAGGTTGTTGACCTGTGTGAAAAAAGGCCAGGCGGTTTGGCCCTTTGGTATGCCATGGCCGGTGCCGGGATTTTTCTTCCCTTGGTGGGGGCCAGTGCCAAAGATTCCAACACCGTCCCAATCGGTTCCCTGAGAACCTTGTTGCCTGTCCAAGGAAATGGGAAGTCTTTTTCCAATGAGGCAAAAGCTGCCCAGACTGGCTGGGTCGAGGGGATCAAATCTGGCTGCTTGTCCGTGACCAGATGGCCGTTTGTATTCACCCGTGAAATCCAGGCGGAATCTGGTTTTTGCAAAGTGACAACCGAAATTGGCCCCCTGATCGAACCAATGATGCTGGAATGGGTCCAACCGAATGGCCAGGTTGTTTTGTCCAAGGAACTCTTACCCACCGATGTAAATCAGTTGGTGTCTGGGGATCTGCTGGGGCCTTTACCCTGTCGTTTGGCGGCCCGCATGAGAAACCAAAAGGGGGAATTGGTTGCGCATGAATCGTTCCATCGGGTTTGCCATCAGGAGGATGAGCGACCCGAATTGGACTTCGGGATGACCCGGCAACTGGTGGACCGACTCAGTGCCGGGATTCAAAAAATGGAGCAGGCTGCCGGGACTGAAACCAAGGGGGAATTGCTCTACCGGAAGGATTTGTTTGCAAAATGGTTGGCCAAATTGCTGAATCGTGAAGTGGATTGAAATGGGCCGGATGCATCAGTTGATTTCAAGAGGTGGTCCTGCTGGGACCTGATGGGTTTTGGGTATTCAGGTTCTGGCCCGACAGAGCGGACGAGCCAAATCTCATTCGCTACGATGGAAAGTTAAGTTGGCCCGAAGGGATTATTTCCGAAGAAGTTGAGCGGGGAAATAAATGGACAGGATAGCATATGAGGGGATAACTTTTGATGACGTACTGTTGGAGCCAGCATTCAGCTCCATTGTACCCCGTGACGCAGATGTTCGAACACATTTAACTAAAAAAATAAAGCTAAATATACCGGTTTTGTCTTCGCCTATGGATACGGTAACCGAAAGTGATCTTGCTATCGCTTTGGCCCAGGAGGGCGGGATAGGTATTATTCATAAAAATATGTCGATTGTTGATCAGACAAGAGAGGTAGATAAGGTCAAGCGGAGTGAAAACGGGATCATTGTCGATCCGATCACCTTGCCGCCGGAAGAAACGGTTGGGACCGCGCGGAAAATCATGGAGGAACACAAGGTTAGCGGGGTGCCCATCACCACAAACGGGTTGTTGAAAGGGATCATCACCAGGCGTGACCTGAAGTTTCTAGAGGACAATCTACAGAAAATCAGTGAGGTGATGACCAAGGATAACCTGGTCACCGCCTCCGAAAACACCAAACTGGAGGAAGCTGAACGAATACTCACCAAAAATAAAGTGGAGAAACTTCTCCTGGTGGACGATCAATACCGACTGAAGGGCCTGATCACCATCAAGGATATCGACAAGCTGACCAGTTTCCCTCATGCCTGCAAGGACGAGCGTGGACGGTTGCGGGTTGGGGCTGCCGTGGGGGTCCACGATTATGAAAGGGTGGAATCCCTTCTGAAGGCCGGGGTGGATGTGGTGGTGGTTGATTCGGCGCACGGTCACTCTGCGAATGTGATTGAAACTGTCCGGAATCTCAAAAAGCGATATCCGGTTGAGGTGATTGCTGGAAACGTGGCGACCCGGGAAGGGGCGATGGCACTGGTTGAGGCCGGGGCTGATGCGGTGAAGGTCGGGATTGGACCAGGGTCCATCTGCACCACCCGAATCATCTCTGGTGTCGGAGTTCCCCAGGTCACGGCGATTTTCGAGGCTTTGAGGGGGGTGGAGCAGGCTGGAGTCCCGGTGATTGCTGACGGAGGAATTCGTTATTCCGGCGATATCACCAAGGCGATTGCAGCCGGAGCGAACTGTGTGATGCTCGGGAGCCTTTTGGCCGGGCTGGCCGAGAGTCCGGGACAAATGATTCTGTTCAAGGGACGGACTTTCAAGGCTTATCGAGGCATGGGATCGGTTAGTGCCATGATGGCCGGGTCAAGGGACCGATACAGGCAAGGTGAGGGAGCCAGGGAGAAGTTGGTACCCGAGGGGGTTGAGGGGAAAGTGCCATATAAGGGCCCCCTCGCTCCATTCATCTTCCAGTTGGTTGGCGGTTTGAGGGCCGGAATGGGTTACTGCGGCACGAGAAACATCGATGAACTTCGGACCAAGTCCAGGTTTGTGAAGGTTTCTGCCGCATCAGTCAGGGAGAGCCACCCGCATGATATTTCCATCACGATGGAATCGCCAAACTACAGTTCCCGCCATGAGGGCGTGGAAAGCGGCGATTAGCGCGTTGGCCGTGTTTTTGGGGTCGGGCCTATCCGCTTATGGCCAGCCAGGGAAACCGGTGGATAACCCGGTGGCCCCTTCGAATATCCTGAATATTGCTCCCGGGGAACTGCCTACCGGGTTCACTGTTCAGTTGGAGCCTCCCGGGCCGGAAAGGCTGTTCAGGATTGAATCTGAGGAGGCTCTCCGCGAACGCATGCGTCAGGAGAAACGCAACAGCCCCAAGATGGACCGCTTGGTTTTTCCCGAAGAGGTGGTTCTCAGCAATTCGGTTTATGATCCCAATTGGCGTTCCGCAAATTGGAAGCCGATGGTTCGGCAGGTGGAACCCAACTACCTGGTTCATGGGCGTCTGCTGTTCCATGAGAAGAATAGTGAGCGCTACGGTTGGGACTTGGGGCCTGTTCAGCCATTCGTTTCGGGCGCTTATTTTTTGGCTGATATGGCTCTGCTTCCTTATCACCTAGCCACCGATCCGCTTCGCCGGTTTGAATCCAACGCCGGCTACTGTTTGCCTGGTGATCAGGTCCCTTACATGCTGTATCCCATAGGAGCCAGCGCGACGGGATCCGTAGCCGAAGCCGCGGCGGTGTTTGCTTTGATTGCCTGTTTCCCATGATAAATGTCAGTCGATTAAGATTTCTTGGTAATCGACGGCATGGCGGGGTTATTGACCCCGCCATGCCGTTTTATTACGGAGATCGGGCGATTCGGGCCGCATTGGTTCCTGCCAGCCATCCGGTGCTCCAGGCGGCTTGGAAATTGAATCCTCCGATTGGACCATCCAAATCCAGAACCTCTCCCGCAAGGAAAAGACGCGGCTGGATTCGGCTTTGCATGGTTTTGAAGTCAACTTCTTCCAATGCCACCCCACCGGCTGTCACCTCGGCTTTGGCGTAACCCAGATCTCCCTGGATGGTCAGCGGTTTCTTCTTGAGGGCGTTTAAAGCCATGGCCCTTTGGGCCTTGGATAATTCCGAAAGTTTGCTATTCAACACGGCCTCCTGGCCGATCAGGAAATCCACGAGTCGCCGAGGCAAAAGTTCGGAAAGAAGGCTGGCGAGGGAGCGTTTGCCGTTTTCCTTGGCGGAAAGGATGATCCATTCATTGCTTCGTTCGGGGGATCGGTCGGGAAGGAAGTCGGCTTCTAGAAACAGATATTCTGGTTGGTTCCATTCTGTTTCCAGTCGGGTCAGGTTGAGCGGACAAGGGCCGGTGATTCCGACATGGGTGAACAGCATGGATCCCTTTGTCGCTCCGATCCTTTCCTCTTGGGCACCGGGAGCCCGTTTTGAAAGGGTGAGGCAGACATCCGGAATGGTGATTCCCGCCAGCTCCTTTACCCAGGGATCGCTCAATGCCAAAGGTACAAGGGCCGGGCGGGTTGGGACAATCGTGTGCCCCATTTGGGCGGCGAAGTTAAAGCCATCCCCGGTTGTGCCGCACCGGGGGAACGATAGCCCTCCAGTCGTGAGAATTATGGTCGAGGCGTGGTGGGTGGTGTTCAGGGAAACGACACGGAAATGATTTGGGGCTTGCTGAATCTGTTGGACGGGTTCCAGGCACCGGAAAGTGACACCGGCGCGTTCCGCTCGTTGAATCAGGGCTTGAAGGACATCGCTTGCCCGGTTGCTGACCGGGAAAACCTTGCCGGTTTCCTCGACCTTGGTCGCGACTCCCTCTGCCTCGAAAAATTCGATGGTGTCCCGTGTGCTGAAAGAGGCCAGGGGCGAATGCAGGAATTTTCCTTTTCTACCGTAGGCGTTGACGATCCCCCGGTTGTCACAATGGTGGGTGATGTTGCATCGGCTGCCGCCTGACATCAGAATTTTTACTCCCGGGCGCGGGTTCTTTTCCAGAACCAGCACCCGGGCCCCCGCCTCCGCAGCTGAGATGGATGCCATCAGGCCGGCAGCACCTCCGCCGGCTACAAGGACATCCCAATCGGCTTGGCTCTCCGCCATGGTGCCCATTAACCGGCCCTGGATTTCGCGCTTTCCACAAACGCTTTGGCAAGTTTCAGGGTTTTATGGTCAATCTCCTCTTTGATTTCCGCCCATTTGGAATCGGTCATTCCAGCGGGGCGTGGGTCTGAACACATTTCCAAGTAGGCTTTCGCCTTGGGTTCTGTCCCACTTGGACGAAGCACCACCCGGGCATGATCCCCCAGCTCAAAGATAAGTACATTTCGGCCGGCCGCATCCGTGTTGCCCAGAATGGGGCCCAGCCGTCCCCCCGGGTCCCGGAGGTCCTCAAACCGTGTCACCGGATATCCGCCAACTTCTTGAGGTGGTGAAGCCCTGAGAGAATCCAGCATCCGGATCATCCTGGTCTTCCCGGTGATCCCCTCCATCTGGATGTTCACGCCATCATTACGGAAATAACCGTGGCGCTCCTGAAGTTTCAGCAGGTACGCCCATGCGCTGGATCCCTCCCGCTTTTGGGTCAGGGCAAGCTCCGCCATCAGTAGTGCCGCGCCCGCGGCGTCCTTGTCCCGGATGTCGCATGTCACCAATGCACCGTGGCTTTCCTCGGTGGCGATGATGAAATCCCGCACGCCTCCCCGGACATCCCCGTATGAATGGGTGGTTTCCAGGCTACGCAATACCTCGGCGATGTACTTGAAGCCTACCAGAAGATTGCCAACCAGTTGCACCCGGACCGATGCGCAGATTCTTGAAATCATACGGGTGGTGACTTCCGTTTTCACCACGATCGGGGACGAGGGCAGGGTTCCCTGCTTGGCCATCGCCTCCAGCTTGAACGCGGTGAGCATGGCGGCAATCTGGTTCCCGGTTACGAAACGGAATTTGCCGGAATCGTCGGGGACAAGGGCACCCAGACGGTCTGCGTCCGGGTCTGTCGCAAGAACCAGGTCTGCGCCAACTTTGGTGGCCAAGGCTTCCGCCCTGTCCATGGATTCGGGAACTTCGGGATTCGGGCTCTTGGTGACATGGGTGAATTGCCCGTCCGGTTGCATTTGCTCGGGAACCGGAGCCACCTGGAAACCGCGGGCCTCCAGAAGTTCCATGGCGGTCATCGCGCCAACGCCGTGGAGAGGGGTGAAAACCACAAGCAACTCGCCTTGCTTGGGTGGAGCCACCAGGGATTCCTTCTCGAGAAGGCCGATGTATTCCTTGTGGGCGCTGTTGTCCAGGAAACTTATCAGGTTGGATTTGACGGCATCCTGCCAATTCATGGAGCGGATGACTTGTACCTTGTCCACCAGGTCGGCCATGAGCTGGTCTTCCGGAGGGACAGGTTGGGCACCGCGCTCATCGTAGAATTTACCGCCGTTGTCATCCGGCGGATTGTGGCTGGCGGAAATGTTCAGGCCACCCTGTAGTCCACGAAGCCGGATCAGGAAGGATAGTTCAGGCGTGGCTGGGAACCGGTCACTGCCTTGGGGCAGGATCCATGCCCGGATGCCGTTTGCCGCGTAAACCTGGCAGGCTATTTCAGCCAATTTTCTGCTGGATAATCCCAAAAGAGGGTTGGGAAGGGCGCGGTTGTAATTCCGACGCTGGTCCTGGAAACAGCGGACATCGTAACCCACCGCCACCGAAAGGTTTTTGCCGGGAAATTGCTGGTGCAAATAGTCGCAGTGCCCTTGGACGGAAGCTCCCAGGGTCCAGGGATTCATTCGGTTGGGCCCGATTCCCACGGGCCCTCGTCGGCCTCCGGTACCGAAGGGAAGGATTTGGCAAAACCTGTCTACCAGGCCGGCGAAGTCACCCTTTTCGACCAGCCAAGTGATTTGGGGGCGGTATTCCGCGAACTCGGGTTCATTGAGCCATTTGCCCAGATTCTTGAGAGCGTCCTTTTTGCTGGTTTCCGGAGCATCGACCTGTGCGATTCCCTCCGCCGCTTTTTTCAAAAAGTCCATGATTGACTTCCTTTGCCTTTGGGGCCCCATCCGTGGCCTGGATGCCGTCGGGGAGGGTATTCCCTCCGATGCTAAACTGAAGGGAATTCTATGTTTTTCTGCGGCCATGCCACGAGAGGAAACATGTTTTCCCTGGAGTTTCATTTTGATGTGGTGGTGGTGGGTGCCGGGCACGCCGGGGTCGAGGCGGCGATGGCTGCGGCCCGTATGGGGGCCAAAACCTGCCTTTTGACAATGAACGCCGATACTGTCGGGCAAATGAGCTGCAATCCGGCTATCGGTGGTGTGGCCAAAGGGCAGATTGTCCGGGAAATCGATGCCTTGGGCGGGATCATGGGGAAGGTGATCGACGCGACCGGAATTCAGTTTCGAATGCTGAACCGGTCCAAGGGGCCGGCGATGCACTCGCCTAGGGCCCAGGCTGACAAGAAGGCCTATCAGGCCATGGTGAAGTGGCTGGTTGAAAATCAGCCCAACCTGACTTTGCGTCAGGAATTGGTGGAGGGCCTTTTCCTCGAAGGCACCGGAAACGCAGAGGCCAGCACCTACAGCCGACGTGTTCTCGGTGTTCTGTGCCGCGGGGAAACCCTTTACCGCGCCCGGGCCGTGGTTCTTACGACTGGCACCTTCCTTCAGGCTGTGATGCATACTGGGGAATCCAAGACCCTCGGAGGACGCGCAGGTGAAACATCAGCTGAAACACTTTCAGGGGGGTTGATCAAAAGCGGGCTGGAAGTGGCCAGATTCAAAACCGGGACTCCCTGCCGGCTGAATGGCAGGACATTGGATTTTGGCAAGCTCGAGGAGCAGCCGGGGGATGATGACCCGGTCCCGTTCAGCTTTGGCACCGACCGGATCAGACAAAGCCAGGTTTCCTGTCATTTGACCCACACCAACCAGGCGGTCCATGACCTCATTCGGGAAAACCTCCACCGTTCCCCGATGTACTCCGGATCCATTCAATCCAGGGGGCCAAGGTACTGTCCCTCCATTGAGGACAAAGTGGTTCGTTTTTCAGACAAGGATAGTCACCAGATTTTCCTGGAACCCGAAGGCAGGAAAACACTCGAGTATTACTGCAACGGAATCAGCACCAGCTTGCCCAAGGATGTGCAGGCAAAAATACTGAAGGCGATACCCGGCTTGGAAAATGCGGAGGTGATGCGCTGGGGGTATGCGGTCGAATACGATTTCGTCCCTCCCGACCAATTGCATGGGTGGCTGGAAACCAAGCGGGTTCAAGGCTTGTATTTGGCCGGCCAGATTAATGGGACAACAGGGTACGAAGAGGCTGCAGGGCAAGGACTATTGGCGGGGGTGAACGCATGCCTGGTGCCGGCCGGCCGGCCGCCATTGGTGCTCGCCAGGTCCCAGGCTTATCTCGGGGTCTTGATCGATGACCTAACCACCAAGGGAGTGGATGAACCCTACCGGATGTTCACCAGCCGGGCGGAGCATCGGTTGATCCTCCGGCATGACAATGCCGATTTGCGATTGACTCCCTTGGCGTGGGAAATCGGGCTGGTGCCCCGAGAAGACAATGAGCGACTGGTCCGGAAAAAAAACGCGATCCAGGAACTGACCGGGGTTTTGAAAAATGTTCGGGTAGGGGGGGTGACCTGGTTCGATGCCCTGAGACGTCAGGAGATGGATTGGGAGACTGTGGAAGCGGACCTCAAGGCTCGTGGAGTCAGTCCTTTCCCCAAGGAAGTTGTGGACCAGGTGGTTTTGGAGGGGCGTTACGCGGGTTATGTGGAGCGCCAATACCGTGAGGTCGAGCGTTTGGAAAAACTGGAAGGACAGAGAATCCCGCCATCATTTGATTTCAAGCAAATAACCCAGCTCAGAATCGAAGCGCGCGAAAAGCTAAGCAAGCATATGCCATCAAGTTTAGGGCAGGCCAGCAGGATTCCTGGCATCAATCCAGCTGATATTGCGGTTTTGTTGCTCTACTTGGGAAAGTAGTGTGAAAATGGGTTGTTTGGGTCCATTTTGCCTGTCGCACCGATTGGGTGGTTTTTGTTGGTCCATCTGACATTGACAGAGTTTGGTAGATTCGTAGGATTCGCGAAGGATGGGGAAGAGTGTATGCGGTTGGGGGGCTTGCCCAAGCCTCTTGGACTAATCGCCGGATCGATCAGGTTGGAATCGCCTGTCTCTGTTCCCCTTGGCCTGACATCTTCCTGTTTTGCCTTGGTTATTTTCAAAGGCAATTTAGGCGGTACTCCAGGGATGAGGAGCAATTCCAGGGATCACGATAAAGCCGGATTGATGAAATCCATCAGTGATCCTGCGGGATTTTGAGTTCCAAGAAAGGAATGCCTTCCATGAAGACGGTTTTTACCACTGGCGAAGCGGCCAAAATCTGCAAGGTAAGCCAACAAACAATCATTCGATGTTTTGACAATGGTCAACTCAAAGGCTTCCGGGTCCCCGGATCCAGGTTTCGCCGTATTCCCCGTGAGTCCTTGTTCAAATTCATGAAAGATAACGGCATCCCCACCGATGCCCTTGAAACCGGGAAGCGCAAAGTCTTGCTGGTGGATGATGAGCCAGAATTGCTGGAATTGATGAACAAAGCGCTTTCTGATGATGGTCGCTTTGAGGTGAAGACTGCCAGCAACGGATTTGATGCTGGCATGATGGTAAAAGAATATCGGCCCGATGTTATTGTATTGGATGTTATGCTTCCTGATATCAATGGCAGGGAGGTTTGCCAGCGCGTTAGGGCTGACACTTCTTTGAGTGATGTCCGTATCCTCTGCATCAGTGGCATGGTGGAAGACGATAAGATTCAGGAGCTTCGCTTGGCTGGTGCGGATGATTTCCTGCACAAGCCGTTCGAAATGGATGGCCTGATCGAACGGATGTGCCAGTTGCTCGACATGGAGTCGGCAACCACCGCCTGATCCCGTAAAACCCTGGTCCTTTGAGGACCAGGGGCTTTTCTGGATCATTTTGGGCAAGCTCCGCAGGGATGCCGGAGCTTTGTTCGTTAATATTGACCAAAATGGCATCAAAAATCCGGGTCAGAGTGGAAAGCTTGTATTCCACTTGGCTCGGGAAACCGCTTGGTGTTGGTTGGAAATATCAGGCAAATCGGGCAGGGGCTCTTCCAACGGTCGAATCTTCCTTTTGAATGATCCAGCGTGGGGTGCTTGGGCACTTCATCACACCCGCGGGATACCTAAACAAAGAGGCTTTTTTAGACAACTTTTGCAAGGTGGAACAAAAACAGCTCGGCTAGATTTTGTGGCCAGGGTATTGGCTTCCCAAACAGCGGGACTAACGATCAAATTGTCCTCCCTGCAACGGGTTCTTTTGAGCCGAATAGGGCAAAAATCCAGGGAATTGGCGCGTTGGGTTCCGTATTTGGATACAGATTTTTTCAATTTATGCTGCACCTTGGCTTTGATGCCGGCCCTGGTAGCCGGGGCACCAAAAAAACAATCCATTGTCGGTGCAATCTCTGCCTTGGGGTATCCCAAGTGGGCTCGCACACTGATTGAAGCTGTTTATTTTGGAAAACCATCCAAAGGCTGGTGCCAAACTCGGAAAATGATCTGGCACGGCCTTCGGGTAGTCTTTGCGACTGCCAAACAATTGCCAAAAAGCATTCCCCAAATTGCCGGCAATGAATTGGAGCAATCCTGTGCATTTTTAGGCATTCAAGCGGGGAAAATACGAAAGTCCTCACCCGTGAATGCGAAGGCTGTTCCAATTCCAGCCCGTGAGCCTCGATCCGGCCAACGAGGATTGGAGCATTTGAAGGTAGCCTTGGGGATTTGGGTGAGCCAAGCCCCTAGGCTCGCCAAAAATGGGAAACAGGATTTGGCGAAAACCGGTGCTCAACCGTCTCACAAACGTTCATCTGAAAGAACCCAAAGGCAAGTGGACCTGGAAAAGTTTCGTTCGGAAATAATTGCCGAACTTGCTGGCGGTGCCGGCCACGAGATCAACAATCCTCTGGCGATATTGCTCGGCCGTGCCCAAAGCCTCATCAAGGAACAAACATTTTTTTTCAGGGACCAAGCGAAGGAAGAAGGGGTACGGAGGCTGGCTTCCATTGCCGAGCAGGGAAAGCGCATCCATGTGATGATTCGAAAATTGGCCCGCATTGGGAGGCCCGCTCCTGGCCGCGCGGTTCCTGTTTGCCTGAATCATGAGATGGAAAAATGGCTGGCTCCCTGGCGTGATAAGGCGGTCGCGCAGGGGATTGATTTTACCTGCGGCTACCCTGAAAACCACGGAACCGGGCTCTGGATCCTGATCGATCCAGCCTACATGGAAGAAGCGTTGGGCGAATTACTGGATAACGCTTTTGTTCAGGTTTCGGTGGGTGGCCGGATTGCAATTGAGGTCAGGAGAAAAGGGGATTCCTGCCTGGTGGATGTTTCTAACAATGGTCCCACCATTGCACCGGAAGTTTCACGGCTTCTTTTCAACCCCTTTTATTCCAATCGGAAAGCCGGGCGCTTTTCGGGTTTGGGATTGCCCCTTGCCAAAAGTCTCATGGAGGCGAGCGGAGGGAAACTAATCCTTCATTCCTTGGGTGGGCCAAAACCCGTTTGTTTCAGGGTTCAGGTGCCCATTTTGGTCGGGCAACCCCATGCACATAGACCTGCCCCGATCGAGACCATCAAAGCGGCTTGACCCCACAGGGTCTTTCGGAGGTTAATGAGGGTCAGAGCGTTTCAATTCGGTATTGGAAAATCCTTGGAAATCGAACATGTTGATGCGGGTTCCCAAGGTATTTCAATCAACTGAAAATAATTCCTTGGGTCAGGAAGGGTTGTTGGCCTTTGAAGCCGGGTATCCGGTTCGGATTGCTGAAAAATTGCCTTGTATCCTTTCCGATTCGTTGCGGAACACAGTCTCAAACTGGCCAAGCAAGGCGCTAGGAACCAAGAATCCTTCTTGGGTGATTCAGGAAAACCAACTGAAACCAGGGGCACTTGACCAGAAGCCCGACACGGAGGAGTTTCGGGTTTTCTTGGGAGAGTTCTTCCGGGTGGCCGAATCTACTGTGGCCACCGCCCTCGGGTTGGAAGATTCAAGTCTTTGTCCAGATAGGGTGACTTGGCGTCCTAATGAACTTGCTACCACCACTAGGCGTTGGAACGCCAGGGACGACCTTTTTCACTTGGATAGTTTTCCGTCTCGTCCTGCCCAAGGACGAAGAATATTGCGATTGTTTTATAACGCAAGCCAGGCTGATTGCATTGTGTGGTCGCACACATTTAATTTAGATGTCTATATCCGGAAGTACTATTGTAATGGCGGGCAACCTTCATCGGGCAGCAGGCCCGATGGGTTTGGCGACAACTTAATGGCACAAATCCATGATCAAATGAAACGGCAGGAGGATTTTCAGGAAACAGCCCCTCGGGTCCTTCATACTTTCGCTCCGGGGGAGGCTTGGATTGTATTGACGGATACCTGCCTCCATTCGTTTCTCCGGGGCGATTGGCTCATGGATGTTTCCTGGTTTGTTTCAGCTCCCTGGCTGACCCAATCCAAATGGTCGCCCAAGGCCTGTTTCGATCGATGGGTGAATGGGAAACCAGAACCGGAAATTGTGTTGAGACAGGTTGCCTAAAATTTCCCATTTTTGGTGAAACACCCCTACCATGGGGTGATGTTTTGGCAACTGCTATCTGAAATTATGGACTGGTTGCATCCGCCCATATGCATTGGGTGCGGTCAGGAATTTGCGGACACGCTTGGTTTATGTGACGGGTGTCAGGAAAAAATTTATCCCAAAAACCTTGTTTTTTGCCTTAACTGTGGCTCTCCGGTTCCGGTTTCCTTGGCTGCGGATTCACCCTGCGGCCAATGCATCGGTAAAAGATCTGACTTTGACCAAGTAGTAGTGATGGGGGAATACAAGGATTTCCTCAGGCAACTGGTACTGAAAGGGAAATCCAAGGCGGGCGAGTTGCTGATGGAAGTTTTGGGTTACCAAATTGCAAAGAGAAAAGGTGGGTTGTTGCAAAGTTTTGGCAAAATAGAAGTTACCGCGATCCCTTCTCCCTGGAGCCGCACCCTGTTTCGTGGGCATAATCCTGCCGCCTCATTGGCTTGCGGGGTGGCTGAAGGATTGGGGATTCCACTGAATTTGGGATTACTGCGACGGGCCTGTTCGACACCTCATCAGTCTAGTTTGCCTAAAAAGGAGCGCCTGAAGGCCATTCAAGGCGCTTTCAAAATGGGAAAACGCACCCAGGCAGAAACGATTTTGTTGGTGGATGATGTGATGACCACAGGAGCAACGCTTCGGGAAGCGGCTAAGGTGCTCAAGACTGGAGGGGTTGGGAAAATCGTTCCAGTTATATTAGCCCGCACCCCCTAAATAATGCTCCGTTGCGCCCAAGGTGACAAATCTAGGTGTCTCCGTGTGGTCGAATCAACTCCCAAACACGCCTTCGGGCATGTTCAGGGAGTTTTGCATTGAATCCGTTCAAACACCACCTTTTCGTTTCAATTCAAACCTGTTGTCGTTTTCTTTTATCCCTTTCATTTTTTTTGGTGGCGGCACAAGGGCAAGCCGGCACTTGGGCGGATGGACTTTTTGACGAGTTGAGCAAGGATTTCGGCTCGGTGCCACGTGGGGCGGTGTTGCAGCACGGTTTTAAAATCAAGAACAACACCAAGGATGTGGTGGGATTGGCGGGGGTACGCAGTTCCTGTGGTTGCACCTCGGCCCAATTGTCCAAACGGTACCTCCAACCTGGGGAAGAAACCCACCTCCTGGTTCGCATGGATTCGGGAAGGTTCCGGGGTCTTAAAACCATCACGCTCTATGTGAAGTTGGATCGCCCGGAGGCCACCGAGGTAAGAATTTGGGTTAAAGCCAATTCTCGCGATGACATTGCAGTCAATCCGGAAGTGATCGATTTCAAGACGGTGAGGACGGGGGAAGGGGGGCAGGCCAAAATCCAAGTACGGTTTTTTGGCATGCCAGATGCCGAAATCGAAGGGGTCTCCGCTGGCAGTGGATACATTCGGGCTAAAGTGATTGAGACTGGGCAGACCGACTTGGAAAGCATTTTTTCGGTCCAGGTTGACTTGGATAAGCAGGCCCCGGTCGGAAGGTGGTACAGCGATATTTGGCTAGATACTAATCATCAGTCTTCTGCAAAAATTAGAATACCGGTTCGAATGGAGGTGGTCTCTGCGTTGGTGGCCAGTCCCGCAACCGTCGAATTTGGCGCTATCGAGTCAGGCAAGGAGATGGAAAGGCGGGTCGTGGTCCGTGGCGCATCTCCGTTTCGCCTGCTCAAAATTGAAGGGCCCGAATCTGTCAAAGCCCGTTTTTCCAGCGATCAGGCCAAAACCACCCATGTCGTCACCCTGATTGCCAAAGGGGCGGCTCTCGGTCCATTCTTTGGGGAAATCCGGGTACTCACCGACTTGGCGGAGTCTCCTGTCCTGGCGCTGCCCATTCAGGGCCGTTTCGTACCTTGATTTTTGGAAACATAACCAAACCCCGGTTGCTCCATTCTCCTAAGGATTTCACGGGCAAACCTGTGAAATCCCCGCTTTTTGGCTA
>Ga0169931_10009444_pt1 | contig 14062 bp, 12 predicted proteins | sample Kivu_15m_20L_FD_129675 | JGI IMG/M metagenome (GOLD analysis project Ga0169931, IMG submission 129675) | Freshwater microbial communities from Lake Kivu, Western Province, Rwanda to study Microbial Dark Matter (Phase II) - Kivu_15m_20L... | ecosystem: Environmental > Aquatic > Freshwater > Lake...
AGGCGGCGCTCAAAACGGCGCGGCTGGCGACGGGCAAGGCCGGCATCATTGCCTTCGAGGGAGGCTACCACGGACTCGGCTACGGCGCCCTCAACGCCACCCACCGCGAACACTTCCGCGGCCCATTCCGAAACCAACTGCGCGAGTTCGGCCATTTCCTCCCTTTTCCGAAGTCGAAAGCCGGAAGTCGGAAGTTCGAGCTGAAGCAGTTGAAAACCCAACTGCGCGCGACGTTCCGCCGTCACCGAATCGGTGCGATCCTGGTCGAACCGATGCAGGCGCGGGGCGGCATCCGGATTCCGCCGCCCGGATTTCTTCCGCTGCTCCGCCGCGTGGCCGACGAACACGGCGCGCTGCTCATCCTCGACGAAATCTACACCGGCTTCGGACGCACCGGCACCTGGTTTGCCTGCGAGCATAGCGGCGTGGTGCCCGACGTCATCTGCCTCGGCAAGGCGCTGACCGGTGGATTCCCCCTCAGCGCCTGCGTCGGTCGCGCCGGGCTAATGGACGCCGCATGGCCGCCGTCTTCCGGCGAGGCGATCCATACCAGCACATTTCTCGGGCATCCGGTCGGTTGTGCGATGGCCCTGGCGCAGCTCGCTGAGTTGAAGTCGAAGCGCCTGGTGGAGCGGACGGCCGAGCTGGGGAGCTGGCTGGCGGTTGAGCTTGCCCGGGAATGCGCAGTGACCCGCGGCCAATGCAAATTGGCGGCTCGCTGCGTCGGGCTGATGGCCGGCATCGAGTTCACCACGCCGGACGGCAAGCCGGCGACGGAGCTGTGCCTCACGCTGATGAAACGCCTGCTGCACCGCGGTTTCATCGTGCTCCCGGAAGGCGAACGCGGAAACATCCTCGGCCTCACGCCGCCCCTTACCATCACCCGGGCACAGTTACAGCGCACGCTGCGGTCGGTGTTCGCAGAAGTGTCCGACCTTATCGCTGCGGAACGAACAGCGACATGAACTCAGAGCGCTCAACGTTTAATGTGGAGGCCAGCCTCGCTGGTTTCAGCTTTGTGTCGCTATTGCTGGCTGCCAGCAATTTCTGGGAGCGGTTCTTGGCCCGTTACCACACCGGCGGAATCATGTTGGAGATCTGGCTCAGTCTGGCGGTCGTAGGTTCGGTGACTGGCCTCTGCATAGGCTGGTTTGCCAGCCCGCGACGAGGAGCATTGATAACGGCCAATGTCTGCCTATTGGTATCAGCCATCGGCCTGTTTGCGGCTTACGAATTGAAGCAGCGAGATGGCAGCTCCGATAAAGTGGGAGGCCAAAAGCTGATGGATGAAGAGAGGAAGCGGAAACAGATGAATCCCCAACCATGAGACGGCTGCGTTGGATCGAAACGAATGCGGGCGGTTGGCGTTCCCGCTTTCCTGATTCCCTGCCTTCCAAATTCAAAGTCCCAGGTAGGTCGCCGATCGCCCCATGACCATCACCGAAATGCGGCGGCTGCTCGATGAGCGCGGGCTCCTGCTCACCCGGTCGCTTGGGCAGAACTTCCTGCACGATGGCAATCAGCTCCGCCGCATTGTGGCCGCGGCCGAACTTGGTCCAGGCGACCGCGTGCTGGAGATCGGCCCGGGGCTTGGGCCGCTCACGGAACTGCTCGTGGCGTCCGGCTGTCCGGTCACCGCCATCGAGATGGACCGCCGCCTGGTGGATATCCTGGAGCAACGCTTCGAGTGCCAGGCGGTGAGCGAACTGTCCGTGCCGGCCGAAAAGGAATCATCCGGCGTAGGCGGTTCCGCGGCCCGGCTGACGCTGCTCCACGCCGATGCCCTCGTGTGGCTCCGCCAGCACCCGCGGAGCTGGGCGGGCTGGAAGCTCGTCGCCAACCTGCCGTATTCCGTGGGCTCCCCGATCCTCGTGGAGCTGGCCGAGGCGTTGCCGCCGCCCAAACGGTTCACCGTCACGCTGCAGCTCGAGGTCGTGAAACGCCTACTCGCCCAGCCGGCCACGGAGGACTACGGGCTGCTGACGCTGCTGGTGGCGCTGCGTTACGAGCCCGCCGGTTGGTTCAAGATTCCGCCGAACTGCTTCTTTCCGCAGCCAAATGTCGATTCGGCCTGCATCACGCTCATCCGGCGGCCGCAGCCGTTGCTCTCGCCCGCCGAGGCCCAGGTCTTCACGCGGTTGGTGAAGGTTGCCTTCAACCAGCGGCGCAAGATGATGTTCAAGCTCCTCAGCGCGGCCTGGCCTGAAGCCCGGCTGGACGCGGCCTTCACGGCGGTGGGGATCGCCAAGACCGAGCGGGCGGAGCGCGTGGACTTGCTTGGCTTCGTCGCGCTCGCCCGCCAGCTTGCCGCCACATGAAACTCCAGCTCGCGCTTCTGCTGCTCACGGTGCTGGTGGGCGCGAAAGCGGCCTTCGCCCAGGGCTGGCTGCGGCGACTGGGCTGGTTCTACCTCACGCTGAACTTCGGGATCGTCACGCTCGCGTATGCGGCGCGCAGCCCGCGCATCTGGGCCAAGCAGCCCGATGGCCGGCTCTCCATGGTGCGCGCCGCCGTGATGTGGCCGTGTCACGCGCTGAATCAAGCCATGTTCCGCGTGATGTTGCTGACCACCTCGTCGCGGCCGTTTGACGTGATCACGCCGGGGCTCTTCCTCGGGCGTCGGCTGGCCGGGGCGGAAGGCGGCTTGCGTCCATTCCGCGCCGTGCTGGACCTCACCGCGGAATTCACGGAACCGCCGGCGTTGCGCGGGGTTGAGCAATACCTCTGCCTGCCCGTGCTCGACCATACGCCGCCCAAACCGGAGCAACTTCAGGGCGCGCTGGAGTTCATCGAGGCCCACCGGCAGGCCGGTCCCGTGTTCGTCCACTGTGCCGCCGGCCATGGCCGGAGCGCGTTGGTGATGGCCGCCTGGCTGCTGCGGACCGGTCAGGCACCCGATCCCGACGCGGCGATGGCCCGGCTCCGGCAGTCGCGCCCCAACGTCGCGCTCAACCCGGAACAACGGGCCGCGCTGGATGTGTTTGCTGCGCGCCTGCGCCGCTAGCGGCAGGGGCCGCGGACCGTTTCACTTCGCCGGCCAGGACCAAGGCTCCTCGCGCTGGTCCACGCAAGCGGTCGCCTGGATGACGGCCTTGGGATTCTCCAACGTAAGCGGTGAGTCCGCCGCGTAGTTGCGCATCCGGCAGCCGACGAGGCTGACCGTGAGCTTCCTGTCGCCGCGCACGAGGAGGAAGTCCTGCGACTGCTTCAGCGTGGTCAGCGCCCCGTTGCCGCCGGAGAAGCATTCTACGTTTGCCAACGCCGTGTGCCCCTGGCCTTCAATGATGATCGGGTGCACGTCCGCCACGCGCGGGCCGGTGTTGGCGATGATCGAGCCCTGCGCGATCTGCCAGTTCCGGTTGAACGTTCCGTCACCGAGCTTGTGAATGCCCACCGTTACGCAATCAAGGTTGAACTGTGTGAGCTGCCCGTAGGTCGCGGGCCCGAGAAAAACGCCGCCGTGGACGCCGAAGGTGAACAGATCCATCAGCACGGCGTTGTCAGTGTGGTTGATCGCGTAGGTGAAGGTCTTCTGTGCGACCACGGCGTCGATCACCGCCCTGCTGTAGCCGCCGCGTATGAAGCGCTGGTTCGACGGGTTCACATGGCAGTGCAGGATGCGGGGAATGTCATAGCAGTAATCCACGCGGATGAATTCGCCGCCGAGCGGATAGCCGTAGCAGTGCTCGAACAGGATCTGTTCGCAGAAATGCGGCGGCTGGGCGTTGAAATCCATCGCCAGCCATTCGCCATAGAACGTCAGGCACGACAGCGTCACGCCCTGGGCGGCTTTCGTGCGGGAGACTTGGAGGGTGGCGGGATAACGGATGACCTTCGCCGGATCGTCGAGCGTCTGGTCCGGATACCAGAACTGGAGCCCGCGGACCTGCGTGGCGGACTCGACGGTGAGGAAGACCGCGTTGGTGTCGGTGATGCGGAACACGCTGCCCACCGGCTGCGGTTTGTCCGGATGCCGCGTGCCGCGTCCGACCGGCCCATGCACGCCGATGAGCGAGACGTTCATGCGCAGCACCAGCCCTCCGTCCATGGGATACGGCTCATCCGACGGCTCGAGGAACAGCGCCGCTCCGCGCGGGGCCGCCCAGTCAATCGCCTGCTGGAGTGCGACCTTGTTGGCAGCGGGCGAATTGCTGGGCGCGACTCCGAACTCGCGGAGGTTCCTGAGGTGGCCGAACCGCTCCGCGGACTCGTCAGCCGTCGCGAGGCGGAAAACGGACAGGACGGCGCACACGCGCGGGACGACAAGGGGAAGTTTCATGCGAAGTATTGGCAATCCGGACGAAGCCGGCGCCCAGGCATTCATGTGGCCCGACTTCCGTTCATCGCGCGGCTTCCAGTGGCGCGACATGCCCGTCCATGAAGACGACGTTTTTGCCCAGCTTGGGCGCCCGGGGATGGAACTCGTCGTAGTCGAGCAGGAGCGGGGTTGTTCCCGGCGGCATGGTGATGACGAAATTGGTGATCCCGCCGGAAAAGTCCCCCTGCTTCAGGAGCAGGAAGGCGGTGTCCGTGCGGGTCTCGTCCATGCGCTGACCATTGAGGTCGGTGTTCCATTCGTAACTGGATCCTTCGGCGGCGAAGCGTCCCCGGCGGTCGGCGGGACACCGGAAGACACTGCCGGCATTGGGGTTGGTGGCCGCGGTCTTGCCCACGTGGGGCGCCAGCACATCACAGATCCGGGGCAACGGATGCCGGGGATCGACCGGCTGCGTCGGGAGAATTTCGGCGCTCGGCAGGCGCTCGTGGTGCTCGTCGGCATACAGCCGGGTGGCGATTCCCAACTGGCGGAGGTTGTTCACGCAGGCCGCGTTGAAGGCCTGAGCCTTGGTCCGGCCCAGCGCCGGCATCAACAGGGCCGCCAGCATGGCCACGATGGCGATGATCACGAGCAACTCGATGAGCGTGAAGGCGGGCGAACCGGGCGGTCGCATCGGCCGCGGGCGGTTCGTTTGGAGGATCGGAGATTTCATGGGGAGTGTGATGGGTGTAAACGGGATGGTGACTCAGCCGCCGACCGGGGCTTTCCGGGCAAGCTGGACCCGGTCTTCCGGGCTCAGTTTCTCAAAACGCCGATTCGGGTTCGGCGGGCGGTGCGGCGGCGGGGATGCGGTCGTGGCTTCGGGCGGTTCCATTCCGCCGACCGTCGGGGATGAGGGCGGGTCGGTCCGCGAACGGGCGTGTGAAGCCGACCAGCCAAACCAAAGACCGGCGACCGTGGCCAGCGCGGCGGCGATCAAGAGCAGGGGTCTCGTTTTCATTTGTTTCGTGGCCGCTCGTGTGAGCGTCGCCTCCCTCTCCCACGGATGAGCGCCGGGCGCGACCGGTCTGTGACCAAGGCCGATCAAAACCGGGATGGGGACCAATCCTTACGGGACGGGGCCGCAGAATGTCGCTGCGCCGTCGTTGGCCCGGCGCTCAGAGCTCACCGAGGCGGGCCTGCAACTCACCGAGACCGCAGGTCATGTCCAACCGCGTGCCATCCTTGAGCAACAGCACATATCGCCCCGCCGCCACCGGCTGGATTTCGCGAATGCAGGCGAGGTTGACCACCCCGGAGCGGCTGATCCGCATGAAACCGGCCGGCTGCAACCGCGATTCCAGCGCCGACAGCGTGTCGCGGAGGATGTGCTGTTCCCGGCCCGAATGCAGGATGACATAGTTGCCGGCCGCCTCGACCTGGGTGATTTCCTCGGGCTTGAGGAACAGGATTCGCTCCGCGGACCGGACCATGATCCGCCCGGGCCCACCGGCCGGCGGATGCAGTTCGCGCAGCAGCGACTTCAGCTGCCCGTCAGCCGGGCCGGCGCCCGCTTCCAGCCGGTTGCGCGCCCGCTGCAGCGCCAGCTTGAACCGGGCTTCCGTGAATGGTTTCAGCAGGTAGTCGAGGGCGTTGACCTCGAAGGCCCGGATGGCGTGTGCATCGTGGGCCGTCGTGAAAATGACTGCCGGCAGCGGGCCCGGCGCAAGGCCTGCGAGCACCTCGAAGCCGCTGAGGCGCGGCATCTGCACGTCGAGGAAGAGCAGGTCCGGGCGAAGCCGCTGCGTCTCCCGGAGCGCCTGCGCGCCGTCGCTGCATTCGGCGACGACCGCCACATCCGGCTCGTCCGCCAGCACGGAACGCACCCGCTCGCGTGCGAGCGGTTCGTCGTCCGCAATGATGGCGTTGATCGTTCTCAAGCCGCTTCCGGGCCGGGAATGGGAGGCAACGACGGAGAGTCCCACGGAATCTCCAGCCGGACGACCACCCCGCCGCCCGCGCGCGGCCGCACCTCGAACCGCTGCCGGTCGCCGTAAAGAGCCTGGAGCCGGTCACGGAGGTTGGCCAACCCGATTCCGGTTCCAGACGTCTTCGGGCCGGGCAACGCCGAATCTCCCGCCCCGCCCGCCTCCGGGTCGCCTGCGGGAAGTCCGACCCCATCGTCTTCCACGGTCAGGACCAGTCTCCCGTCCTGACGGGCCGCGCCCACTCGCACCGTGCCTGGTCGGTCGGCCGGCTCGATCCCGTGGCGGAGGGCGTTTTCCACCAGCGGCTGCAACACCAGCGTGGGCACCCGGCAGTTCAGCGCCTGCGGATCGAGGTCCTCCTCGATCCGCAGCTTGTCGCCGAACCGCGTCCGCTGGATCTCCAGGTAGCGCCGGACGAACTCCACTTCGTCGCGCAGGGCCGTTTCCTGTTGCTCCGACCGGCTGAGGGCCAGGCGCAACAGCTCGCTCAACGCCAACAACGTCGTTTCGGCCAGCCGCGGATCGCGCCGGAGCAGCATGGTGACTGCGTTGAGGCTGTTGAACAGGAAGTGCGGCTGGAGCTGGGCCTGAAGCGCACCCAGGCGGGCCCTGGCCAGACGGGCCTCCAGCACCAGTGCCCGCCGTTCCCGCTCCCGCAGGCGGCCGTAGAAGTTCACCGAGTGAACCAGCCCCGAGATCGCGCCATAGGCCAGCAGGTCGAGGACGACGAGGCGTAACGACAGCGTCCGCGGACCAGGCGGACGCAATGGGCGCGGCAACGGGACGGACGGCGGCCCGGGCCGGAGCGCTTCGCTGTCCCCGAGCGGCCTCCCGCCGGGCACTGGGTCCGGACTCACCACGACCACGTTCGGCCGCGACATCCGCGCGGACAGGTCAAGGGCCTGGCAGGACCACGCGAACGCCACCCCGGCAGCCACGTGCAGCGGCAGATTGCGGCGGAGGCGTTCGCGCCCCAGCGGAAAGTGCCACGCCAACAGCGCCACCAACGGACCGAACAGAAGCCACGGATAGGTGCGTTGCAGGCCGAGCTCGCCGCGGAAGGCCGCCTGCAGCTTCTCCACGAACGCCGGCTGGCTCAGGTCACTTTCCCGGAACACCCACACCGAAGGCCCGCCGCTGCCATCCGCCAGCCACCACAGCACCAGTCCGGCCACGGCCGACCAGACCAGTGCCGCCAACCACAGCCAGCCCTGCCGGCGTCCGCCCGGCTCCGGTGCGTCCTTGGATTCACATCGCATGCCCCGGCGAAACGAGAGGAGTTCCCGGCCAAAATCAATCCCGCCGGGACCAAGCCGGGACAAACCGAGACGAACCCACCGCGGTGACGTGACGAACGGGAGGCACTCTAGCCTGGGTGACGCCGTGCGGTCAGCCACTCGGGGGGTCTAATTCCCATCGGAGCCCGAGATGGTCGATGCCTCCAGCAAGGCGGACGGAGTGATCACTGGCACAGGTGCGCCGGTGAAATCGGCCACATTGCGGGTGACGATGAACTGGCAGTCCGAAGCGCTGGCGGCGACCACTGCGTCTTCAAAGTCGGACATGGGCAAGGCGCGTGCTGCCTCAAGGACGGTCTTGTCGATCCGCGCGATCTCGAAGTGTTGCAGCAGCCAATCCGTGGTCGCTTCGGCAACCGCCTGCCCCGAGGCTTTGCGCAGCACATAGAAAAGCGTCGTGACCGCGTGGGCGGGAATCGCCGCCGTGATTTCGCCCCGTCGGGCACAGCTCAGGACCTGGGCGGAAGCTTCATAGTGCGGCACCCGTTGCTGCACCACGTCGAGCAGGACGTTGAGATCCAGCAGGACTTTCACCGGTGCTTAGCCAGCAGGTGTTCCAAGTGGCTTTCCCGGGCTTCGAAGCCAGCCGGGACGAGGCCGGATAGGGCCAACACCTCGGCGTGGATCGCGCCGGAAACAGCCGGCTTGGTTGGCCGGACCGAAGCCGCTCCTGATTCTGCCTCTCGGGCGAGTTCGCCGTTCAGAAATTCCACCGCGAGTAGCTTTTCCGGCCGCGGCAGTTCGTGAAGAGCCGGTAAGAGTTCGGCAAGTTGCATGGTGGAAGTATGTCGCAACCGGCGGCAGGTTCAATGCGGCAAACGGAAGGCCGCAGTGCGGTCGCCCTGCCGGCGGTGGAACGAGCCGAAGTGATTCGCTTCACCCACAGTCTGGAAGCCGAGGGGATACTTGGTGCCGCCGCCCTGACCTCTCTTGGAGAGCACGCGGTAACAACCCACCATGCCGCTGGAGCCCGAGTCCTTCGAGAATCCACCGAGGCCGGATTCTACCCCCCGCCGTTACAGTCTTCCGTAGGCAGTTTAGCAGCACGGCCAAATTGCATACATCAGTGCATACACACCGCCGCACTCGCAACGCTTGTGGTAAAACACATCGTGGTCCTAGTCTGAGCTCGTGCGAACGGCTTTGAATTTCCCGCCCATTGATCCGGGCACGGTTTATCGGATCGCACCCGTTGACTACTTGGAATTTAGGATTGACGGAAAGTTCACGAGCCGATTGCCGGGTTATGAATGTCGCTGCCAGCCTGAGGGGACGGTTGGTGAACCGTTGGCCTATCTTCCACGACTATCGAAGCGGCAGGCCGAAGCCCTGTTCGGGCGGAAGCGTGTCCTCCGCAGTGGCAAGGAATTCTGGAACCAGGCTGATAGGGCGGTCGAAGAGATCGGATACCGAGGGAAGCTGGTGCCCGGTGCTGCATGCGGAGATTTTGCGGGGAAGGCCGTCGTTCGATTTGAGTCTGACGTAGAGTTTCAACCTCCGGGCATTCCATTCTTTTCGGAGCCACTCATCAGGGAGCTACAACTGGAAGCGCTGGCTGTCCCGGTTGTGATTCCCTTTCGGAAGATCAGCTATACCTATCACCTTTTGGACCTCCCCGTGGTTGAGGCGTGGCTCGAATCCGACCTTGCTGCACATGGGCTCGGACGTTGCGCGGAATGTGGCCAAACATATGTGACTAACTGGAGCGTCGAATTACCCAAGTCGTTTTCAATGAAGCGAGTTCAAGACCACCCGGTGTTTCAGCCCAAGGATTTGGAAGGAACGGTGGTCTGCTCCACCGAATTCGCTGAACGGTTGAGTCGGTTGAAACCCTCAGGCGTCAGGTTGGAGCCCATGGGGCGGTGGGTTTGACCTGATTAACCTGTTCGTCACCCCTCCGCCTTGAACACCCCGACGCTCAGGGGCGGCAGGGTGAACAGCGCGGAGTAGCGCTGGTTCTGCACCGCGTAGTCCTCGGCGGTCGCGCCCAGCGGATTGCCCTGGTTGCTGCCGCCGTAGAGCGCGGCGTCGCTGTTCAGCACTTCGCGCCAACGGCCGGGCTTGGGCAGGCCGATGCGGTAGCCGGTGAGCGGGTTGGGCGTGAGGTTCAGCACGGCGAGGACGTGGGAGCCGGATTCGCGGTCGTGCCGGATGAAGGTCAGCACGCTGTTGGCATGGTCGCCGCAGTCCACCCACCAGAATCCATCCTGCTCGTAATCGCCGCGCCAGAGGGCCGGCTCGCTGCGGTAGAACGCGTTGAGGTCGCTCATCCACTTCTGCACGCCGGCGTGGTAGGGGCCGGCCTCGAGCAGCCACCAGTCGAGCTGGGTGGCGGAATTCCATTCGGCCGACTGGCCAAATTCCTGGCCCATGAAGAGCAGCTTCTTGCCGGGGAAAAGCCACTGGTAGCCCAGGAGTGCGCGGAGGTTGGCGGAACCCTGCCAGTCGTCGCCCGGCATGCGCTGGCGGAGCGAGCCCTTGCCGTGAACGACCTCGTCGTGCGAGAGCGGCAGCACGAAGTTCTCGTGGCCCTGGTAGAGCATCGCGAACGTCAGGTCGTTCTGGTGGTAACGGCGGTGGATCGGATCGCGCCCGAAGTAGCCGAGCGTGTCGTGCATCCAGCCCATGTTCCACTTGAGGCTGAAGCCGAGTCCGCCGAGATACGGCGGGCGCGAGACCATCGGGAAGGCAGTGCTTTCCTCGGCGATGGTGACGACGCCGGGGTGTTCGGTGTGGACGAGGTAGTTGACGTGCTTGAGGAACTCGATGGCCTCGAGGTTTTCCCGGCCGCCGAACTGGTTGGGGATCCATTCGCCCTCCTTGCGGGAGTAGTCGAGGTAGAGCATCGAGGCGACGGCGTCCACGCGCAGACCGTCGATGTGGAAGCGCTCGCACCAGTAGAGGGCGTTGGCGGCGAGGAAATTCCGAATCTCGTGCCGGCCGTAGTTGAAGATGAGCGTGCCCCAGTCCTGATGGGCGCCCTGGCGCGGGTCGGCATGCTCGAACAGGGCGGTGCCGTCGAACTGGGCGAGCGCCCAGGTGTCGCGCGGGAAGTGCGCCGGCACCCAGTCCACGATCACGCCGATGCCGGCCGCGTGCAGGGCGTTGACCAGGAACTGGAAATCGTCGGGCGTGCCGTAACGGCTGGTGGGCGCGAAGAAGCCGGTGACCTGATAGCCCCAGCTCGGATAGTAGGCGTGCTCCGCGACGGGCAGGAATTCGACATGGGTGAAGCCGAGCTGGCGGACGTATTCGACCAGCGGTCCGGCGAGCTCACGGTAGCCGAGCGCCTCCCAGCCGGACTTCCGTTTCCATGAGCCGAGGTGGACCTCGTAGATACTCATGGGCGCCCGGAGCGCGTTGGTCTGCCGGCGCTGTTCGAGCCACGCCGCGTCGGTCCATTGGAATTTCCGCGTGTTCCAGACGATGGCGGCCTGCTTGGGCGGCTGTTCGAAGAAGGCGCCGAACGGATCGGTGTTCACCTTCAGGTTGCCGTGGGCGTCGAGGATCTCGAACTTGTAGAGCGCGCCCTCTGCGACCCCGGGCACGAAGATCTCCCACACTCCGGAGGAACCGAGCTGGCGCATCGCGTGACGGCGCCCATCCCACTGGTTGAACGAGCCGATGACCGAGACGCGGCGGGCATTCGGCGCCCACACGGCAAAGGCGGTTCCCGGCACGCCGTCGAGCTCCGTGAGGTGCGCGCCGAGGACGTCGCCCAGCGCCCGGTGGTTGCCCTCATTGAACAGGTGCAGGTCCGTGTCGCCGACCGTGGGCCAGAAGGAATAGGGATCTCGCCCCTGGGTCTTCGTGCCGTCGGCCCAAGTGATGGCGAGATCGTAGGCGAACACTTGGGTCGCCTTGGCGGTGACCCCCTCGAACACGGCCGTGTCCCCAACGCGCACCAGCTCGAAGGCGGGTTTTTTCCGGTCGTGGACCGGCACGAGCTTGACCTTGAGGGCGTCGGGCACGAAGGCGCGGCCGACGAGCCCCGACCCATCCCCGAGCGGATGCAGGCCCAGCAGCGAGTGGGGCGTGCGATGGACGAGTTGCGTGAGCGAACTGAGTTCCGCTTCGGTCAGGAGCATGGCGCAAGTGAACGCGCTCGGCGGCCAAAGCGGAATGGGAAAAACCGTGGGTCAGTCCGGCATCGCCGGCTGCTGGCTGGTCAGGAGCTACGGAAAACCGGTCAGACTGCGGCCGGATCGGGATGGGTCCACGGGGCCCGATAAGGCCGCCGGAGCAGGGCGTTGGCTTCGGGATCGCCGGTGACTTCGTGTTTCACCGGATCCCATTTCAGGGTGCGCCCCAGCTTTTGCGAAAGGTTGGCGAGGATGCACGAGGCGCTGGAGATGTGCCCCTGCTCGATGTCGGCCACGGGTTTGGCCCGGGTGGCGCGGCACTCGAGCAGGTTTTGCATGTGCCCGCGGATGGCCGGCGCGACGTGTTTTTCGAGATCCTTCTCCACGTTGTCCTCGGGATACTTGTCCAACTCCATGAGTTGGTCGCGGTGGATCACGGGGCCGCCGTTGCGGGGGATGTAATCGTAGCGGAAGACGCTGGCCTTCAGCGTGCCGTGCTCGCCGTGGATGATGCCGGCCCACGGATAGTCGGGATCGGGCATCTGGCCCCAAGTGCGGTGGTTCCAGGTGACCTGGAACTTCTCGAAGTCGAACGTCGCCGTCTGCGTGTCGGTGATGTTCGCCCGGCCGGCCCTGTCGTTCAGGATGCCACCCCAGGAGGTGATGCTCTTCGGCCAGCCGAGGCCGAGCATCCAGCGCACCATGTCGAGCATGTGGACGCACATGTCGCCGACGATGCCGTTGCCGTATTCCATGTAGGCGCGCCAGCCGCGGGGATGGACAATCCGGTTGAAGGGCATCATCGGAGCCGGCCCGACCCAGTTCTCGTAGTCCAGCCATTCGGGCGCCGCGGTGTCGGGCGCGGACTGGAGGGTGTCGCGGTTGCGCATGTGCCAGTAGCAGCACACGTCCACGCTGATGATCTTGCCGATCTTGCCGGAGTCGATGAATTCGCGTTTGGCCTCGATCAGGTGGGGCGTGCTGCGGCGCTGGGTCCCAATTTGGACGACGCGGCCATACTTGCGGGCGGCGGCGACCATGGCCTGGCTTTCGACCACATCCACGCCGGTGGGCTTCTGGCAGTAGATGTCCGCCCCGGCCTTGCACGCCTCGATCATGGGCAGCGCGTGCCAGTGGTCGGGCGTGGCGATGAGGCATACGTCGAGATCCTTTTCGGCGAGCATCTTCCGGTAGTCGCCGTAGGTGCGAGGCCGTTTGCCCGACTTGTTCTTCTGCGTGCAGGTGCTGGCGCAGTCGTCGAGGAGCTTCTTGTCCACGTCGCACAGGGAAACCACTTCGATCGGCGCTATCTGGTAGAGCCGGAACAGGTCGCTCTTGCCATACCAGCCGGTGCCGATGAGCCCGACCCGCAGCGGCTTGCCCTCGGCGGCGAACGTGGTGGGCAGATACGTGGCAGCGGCGCCGAGCGCGAACGCGGTGGAGCCCTGTTTGAGAAAGTCACGGCGGTTCATGGCCGGGAGTAAGCCCCCGATGCTGCCGGGAGACAAGCCCGGCCGACGGCTCCGGCAGTGTTGACGTCCGCCGCCCGCGCGGGCTGTCATTGGCGCGTTGTCTTCCCGAGCATGCAAACCTTCAGGCTCCGCGTCATGGAACGTGGGCCGGTTCGCCCGCTGGTGCCGGGGCGTCGCGCTGATGCTGGTGGTTTGGGTGCAGACGGCCGGCCTCGCGCAGGATTCGCCGGGCGTCAACGGCCCGCCGATGCTCTCCAGCATCGAAGTCGTGCGCCGGCTTTCGCTGGCTCAGGCCCGGGCGGGTCCGAAGGTCGATCTGACGGGCGTCATCACCTGGCTGGATGTCCGAAATTCCGGATTCGTCCTGGCTGACGACGCCTCCGCGACTTGGGTTGAAGGCCCGCTGCCGGGGGGCCTGAGGGTGGGAAGCCGAGTCCGGGTCGTGGGCCGGGTGGTGGAGGGATACTTCACCGTGTCCGTGCGGGGCGATTCGGTCGAGCTTTTGGGGACGGGTCAATTGCCGGAGTTCCGAAACGTGCCGCCCCGGGAACAGTTGCAGGGCCAGTGGGACCTCTTCCGGGTGGCCGCGACGGGATCGTTGTTCAACCGGCCCAACGTGGACGGTCAAGTCGGGCTGGTGCTGCTGTCCGACGGGGTCCCCATCTGGCTGGCGGGTCCTGACCCAGCGCCGCAATTCCCATCTGGGACGGTCTTCGCGGAGGCGGCCGGTATATCGAGCCTCGGCGTTCGCGAACGCCAGATTATCGATTGCCGGTTGCTGCTGGACTCGTGGGATCAGCTGAAGCTCATCCGGACCAACCTCGTCGCCCCGGCTGGCGTGACTAAATCTTGGTAAGCCCCCGGCTGAGCCGGGGAGACTCCCGGAGTTTGACGGCTCCGGGAGTCTCTGGTTGTCCACTGGTGAACCGCTCAAGGCACACCAGAAAGGATAACCGATGCAGAA
>Ga0169931_10009445_pt1 | contig 14061 bp, 8 predicted proteins | sample Kivu_15m_20L_FD_129675 | JGI IMG/M metagenome (GOLD analysis project Ga0169931, IMG submission 129675) | Freshwater microbial communities from Lake Kivu, Western Province, Rwanda to study Microbial Dark Matter (Phase II) - Kivu_15m_20L... | ecosystem: Environmental > Aquatic > Freshwater > Lake ...
CGGCAGCGCGCCGCCGCCGGGCAGCGGCGGAAGTTCCGCATCGTCTGCGGCCGACGGCCGGCCGACGTGGAAGCAGCGCGCCGAAGACGCGCTGCGCGGCTGGTTCGGCCCCGCGACGGCTCCCGCCGCGGCGGCGGAAAATCTGGCGGGCGACGTGACGGTGGTGGCGATGCGGGCGGCGCGGCCGCTGGCGGCCGGAGAGCAGATCTCGGCGGTCTTCGCACGGGAGAGCGGCGATGCGAGTTTTCGCGTGGCGGAAGGAGAGCGGTTTGCGATCGCCGCCGACAACGACGACCAGCCGTTTTTCGCGGTGGTGCAGGCGGACCGCCAGTTGCGGCAGGCGTCGTCGGCCGGCTTCGCCATCCGCGCGGGCCATCTCCCTTTCGCCTGGAGCATCGCCTTCTACCTGCTGGCGGGATTTTTCGGCGCGGTTGCGCTGTACCACCAGACGCTGCTCCCGCGCCCGGCCAACGACCGGCCGCAACGGGCCGGCAATCTGTGGAGCGGGCTGGTCGCCCCCGTGGCGTCCTTCGTCCGCAAGCCGCGGATCGGCGCGATTCTGGCGTTTCTTCTGCTGTATCGCTTCGCCGAATCGCAGCTCGTCAAGCTGGCGGCGCCCTTCCTGCTCGACGCGCGGGAGGAGGGCGGACTGGCCCTCTCCACGGGCGAGGTGGGCTTCGTCTACGGCACCATGGGCGTGCTGATGCTCACCTTGGGGGGGTTGCTCGGCGGTTTCGCGGTCGCGCGGCACGGACTCCGGCGGTGGCTGTGGCCGATGGCCCTGGCGATCAACGTGCCGAACCTCGCCTACGTCTACCTCAGCGCGTGGCGTCCCGAGAGCCTGGGCGCCGTCAACGCCGCGGTGGCGATCGAGCAGTTCGGCTACGGGTTCGGCTTCACGGCCTTCATGGTCTACTGCCTGTACGTCGCCCAGGGCGAGCATCAAACCGTGCACTACGCGTTCTGCACGGGGTTCATGGCCTTGGGCATGATGGTCCCCGGCATGTGGAGCGGCTGGTTGCAGCATGTGCTGGGTTACGAGCGGTTTTTCGCGTGGGTCGTGCTGGCCACGGCGGTCAGCTTCGCGGCGACGGCGGCGATCCCGCTGGACGCCGATTTCGGCCGCCGCCGCGAGGCCGAGTCGCAGGAGTCTGACGCATGAGCGCGCCCGGGCCCGTCACTGCGCCGCGTCGCGGTTCGACGATCGGCGGCGCTCTGCGCGATCGCATCGCGGCGCTGCTGGTCGTGCGGATCGGCTCGAACATGCGGCCCTTCCCCACCGTGGAGGACGACGCGCCGCGCCTGCTGGAGCTGCTCGACCGCTTGCCGATCGGCGGGCTGCTGCTGTTCAACGGGCGCGCCGACCGCTCGCCTGCCGTGCTCGAGCGACTCCAGCGGCAGAGCCGGCGTCCGTTGCTGGCGTGCTCGGACATCGAGCGCGGGGCGGGGCAGCAGTTGGCCGGACTGACGCTGTTTCCCCATGCCCTGGCGATCGACGCCCTCGGCTCCGAGGCGGCCGAGGCGGCCTTCGCCTTCGGCCGCTGCACGGCGCGGGAGGCTCGTGCGCACGGCCTGCACGCGGCGCTGGGGCCTGTGGCGGACATCCACGCCAATCCGCGGAATCCGATCATCGGCGCCCGCGCCTTCGGCCGCGAGCCGCAGCGGGTCGCCGAACTCGTGCGGGCCTACATCCGAGGCTGCCGGAGCGGCGGCCTGTTGACGACGGCCAAGCATTTTCCCGGACACGGCGACACGCACGAAGATTCGCACGACGCGCTGCCGACGGTCGACGCCGGCCGCGCGGCCCTGGCGGCGAACGAACTGGTCCCGTTCGCCGCCGCAATCGCCGAGGGAGTCGACATGGTGATGTCGGCCCACGTGCGTTATCCGCACTTGGATCCGCAGCCGGCCCCCGCCACCTGCTCGCAAGCGATCCTGACCGAACTGCTGCGCGGGCAGCTGGGGTTCGCCGGCGCGACGATCACCGACAGCCTGTTGATGGGGGGCGTGCGGCAAGCGTACGCCCACGAGGGCGAACTGGCGCTGGCGGCGCTGCAGGCGGGCTGCGACGCGTTGCTCGATCCGGCGGATCCGGTCGGCACGACCGATTTTCTCGTCGGCTGCGTGGAGCAGGGCAGGCTGGCCGAAGCCCGCGTCGACGAGGCGGCTCGGCGCATCGACCGCGTCAAGGCGGCGATCATCGACCCGCCGCCCGACGACGCCGCCGAGCCGGCCGCCGCGGCGACGGCGGCGCGGATTGCTCGGGAGGCGGTGCGGCTGGTCGACGGCGACCCGCGGCAGCTGCCGTTCGACCCGCGGCGCCCGCTGGCGGTCGTCCTGTTTCGCCCCCACGCGACCCACCGCGATCCGCCGGAACAGCCGCTGGCGGCCGCGTTGCGCGCGCGGTTCGCCGCCGTCGACTACCATGAGGTCGGCGGCGACGCGGGGGCTCCCGACTGGTCCGCCCTGGAAAGCGCGCTGGCGGCGACGGAGCAGCGGCTGGTGGCGGTGATCGTCAAGCCGGCCGCCTGGCAGCGATTCGGACTGCCCCCCGACTGGGAGGCCTGGATCCGCGGCCAGACGCTGCGGCGGCCGACCGTCGTGGCGTGCCTGGGAGCGAGCGAAGGCCTTGCCCCCTACCCGGCGGCGGCGGCGCGGGTCGGGACCTTCAGCGACGTGCCGGCGTCGCAGGAGGCGCTGGCCGACAGGTTGGCGTTTTCAGCATGAAACCCGGTGCGGATCCGGGGGGAGTCCACGGGGGAATTTGCCCTTGGATTGCGTCACTCCGCCCATCACACTACGAGTCGAAGTTCGCCGCGGCGGTCGGCCGCGCGCGACTCCCTCGCAGCCTTGGAGAGTCTCGGAATGTCCTCGCAGAACCCCCCCTCCTCGCCGCGGCGCATGGTCGTGCTGACGGAGGGCTTTACCGATCCTGTGACCGGCAAGACCGCCACGTGCCTGGTGCGTTACCGACCGGAGCAGGTGGTCGCGCTGCTCGACTCGACGCAGGCCGGCAAGACCGTCGGCGAGGTGCTGGGCGTCGGCGGTTCGATCCCCATCGTCGGCCGCCTGGAGGAGGCTCCCGGCGCCAATGCCCTGGCCATCGGCATCGCGCCGGCGGGGGGCAAGATTCCCCCTCCGTGGCGCAAGATCATCCTGCAGGCCATCGCCCGCAAGATGGACGTGATTTCGGGCCTGCACGAGTTCCTGTCGAACGATGCGGAGTTCAGCGCGGCGGCGGCGGCCCACGGCGTGCAGCTGGTCGACGTGCGGAAGAATTCCGAGCGGGACGTGGCGAGCCGGGCCGGCTGGCGCCACGAATGCCTGCGGATCCACACCGTCGGCCAGGACTGCAGTCTGGGCAAAATGCTGGTCGCCGTCGAATTGACGCAGGCGCTGCAGCAGCGGGGCGTCGACGCGAAGTTCATCGCGACCGGGCAGACGGGCATCATGGTCGAGGGCGACGGCTGCCCGATCGACTGCGTCGTCTCGGACTTCCTGAGCGGAGCCGTGGAAAAGCAGATCCTGGCCAACCAGCATCGCGAAGTGCTGGTGGTCGAAGGGCAGGGGAGCATCTCGCACCCGCGGTACTCGGCGGTGACCTTGGGCCTGCTGCACGGCTGCCTGCCGCACGGCATGATCCTGTGCTACGAGGTGGGCCGCCACGCGGTGCACGGCATGCCCGAGATGCCGCTGGCGCCGCTGAAAAAGCTCCGCGAGGTGTACGAGACGATGGCCAACCTGATGTTTCCCTCGCAGGTCATCGGCATCGCCATGAACACGCGCCGCGTCAGTGCGGCCGAGGCCGCCGCCGAGCGGGAGCGGATGCGGGCGGAGTTCGGCCTGCCGGTCTGCGACGTGATCCGGGACGGGCCGCAGGAACTCGTGGAGGCGGTCGCCGCGTTGCGGTCCGAGTTGGGCATTTGACGTGCGGCCGCCGTGCCGGTTCCTCCCGCTCGGCCGGGGCGGGGGGCCGACGCTTTCGCTGCGGCGCCGAGGTCTGGAAGACGATTCGAGGAATTTCATGCGACTGCTCGCCCACGATTTCGATTTGCCGCTGCGGCACAAGTTCACGATTTCCCGCGAATCGACCAGCGTCCAAGCCACGTTGATCGTCGAATTGAACGACGGAACGCATCGCGGATTCGGCGAGGCCACGGTCAATGCCTACTACGGAGCGACGCGGGAGCGGATGCGCGCCTCGCTCGACCGCGTGCGCGACCTGGCGGCGGCGGCCGATGCCTCGGGTGCGCCGCCGTTCGATCCGCCCGCCTTCTGGCAGGCGGCCAAGGAGCGGATGGGCGACGATTCGTTCGCTCTGTGCGCGCTGGACGAAGCGGCCTACGACCTGTGGGGCAAGCGCCTTGGCAAGCCGGTGTACGCCCTGTGGGGCCTTGATCGGTCGAACGCCCCGCGGTCCAACTTCACCATCGGCATCGACGCGATCGACGTGATGGTGCAGAAGCTGGACGAGATGCCCGGTTGGCCGATTTACAAGATCAAGCTGGGGACGCCGCACGATCTCGAGATCGTCCGCGCCCTGCGGCAACGCACCGACGCCGTCTTTCGCGTCGACGCGAACTGCGCGTGGTCGGTCGAAGAAACGATCGCCAACTCCGCGGTGCTGAAGGAGCTCGGGGTCGAGTTCATCGAGCAGCCGCTGCCGGCCGATCGCTGGGACGACATGCGCCGCGTGTTCGAGCAGTCGGCCTTGCCGGTGATCGCCGACGAGAGCTGCATCGCCGAAGCCGACGTGGCCCGCTGCCAGGGCTACTTCCACGGCGTCAACGTCAAGCTGGTGAAATGCGGCGGCCTGACCCCCGCCCGGCGGATGATTGCCGAAGCCCGCCGCCTGGGGCTCAAGACCATGGTCGGCTGCATGACCGAGTCGTCGGTGGGCATCTCGGCGATCGCCCAGATCCTGCCGATGCTGGATTACGTCGATATGGATGGAGCCGCCCTGCTGGCCCAAGACGTCGCCCGCGGCGTCGAAGTGCGCTGCGGAACGTGCCTGTATCCTGATCGACCGGGGAGCGGCGTCGAGTTGCTGGACCGCTAGGCGGCCTCGGCGCGACGCCTCTTCGGCCGCCCCATCCTGCGAGGTTGCCATGTCGCCACGCCTGTTCCGCGGGCCGTTTCTGCTCCTCGCGTGCGTCGCCTGCGGCATCGCCGCGACCGCCGCCGCCGCCCCCGACCCGCAGTTGGCGGCCCGGCTGCAGCCGCTGATCGACGCCCACCGGGGCGAAGTCGCCGTCGCCGTCAAGGAACTCGACACGGGGGCCGAATTCGCCTACCGGGCCGACGTCCCGATGCCGACGGCAAGCCTCGTGAAGCTGCCGGTGATGGCCGCCGCCTACAACGCCGCGGCGGAAGGCAAGCTCGATCTCCAGAAGTCGATTCCGCTGCGGGAGGAAGACAAGGTTCCCGGCTCCGGCATTCTGACCAGCCACTTCTCGGCGGGGCTGCAGCTGTCGGTGCGCGACGCGATTCGCCTGATGATCGCCTATTCGGACAACACGGCCACCAACCTCGTCGTGGATCAGATCGGCCTGCCCGCCACGACCGAGTTCATGCAGCGGCTCGGCTTGCCGGAAACCCGCCTCAACTCCAAAGTCTATCGACGCGATACGACCGTCGACCCGGAGCGGAGCCAGCAGTTCGGCCTCGGCAGCACCACCGCCGCCGAGATGGTGCGGTTGCTGGAAATGCTCGCCCGCGGCGAAGCGGTCGGCGCCGACGCCAGCGGACGGATGCTCGAGCATCTCCGCGCCTGCGAAGATCCGACCAAAATCGTGCGGTTGCTGCCGACGACGGCCAAGGTCGCACACAAGTCGGGCGAGGTGTCGGCGACGCGATGCGAGGCGGGACTGGTCGAAGGACCGCGCAGCAGGTTCGCCATCTGCGTGCTGACGACGAACAACGAGGACCGCCGCTTCCACGACGACAACGACGCGCACCTGCTGATCTCGCGGATCGCCCTCGCGGCGTACGAGCGGTTCCATCCGTCCGAGGCCGCCGCGGCGCCGGCCCACGACTCCGCGGCCCCGGCCCCGGCGGCGCTGGCGGTCGGCGCCGGCGGCAAGCTCGTGGAAGACCTGCAGCGCACGCTCAACGCGCGTCTCGAACCGTCGCCCCAACTGGGGGTCGACGGCGACTTCGGCCCGGCCACCCAGGCCGCCGTGGTCCGTTTCCAGGAGAAGGCGGGCCTGCCGGCCGACGGAACCGTCGGCCCCGCCACCTGGGAAGCGCTCGGCCCCCTGGTCGCCGCCGAGGGACAGGCCGTGCCGCCCCCCGAGCAGGTCAACGCCGAGCAGGCCCCCCGCGAATCGGCCGATCCCCTCGCAGGTCCCCCGTTCGTCACCTGCGCCGCCTGGGCGATCGGCGACGGAGCCACCGGGGAGGTGCTGTGGGGAGCCCGCGAAAACGAATCGCTCGACATCGCCAGCACCACCAAGCTGATGACCGCGTACGTCGTCGCCCTGCTGGCGGCCGAGGCTCCCGAGTCGCTCGACGAACTGGTCGAGTTCTCTTCCCGCGCCGACGAGACCGTCGGCTCGGCGGCCGACATCCGCGCCGGCGAAAAACTCCCCGCCCGCGAGCTGCTCTACGGACTGCTGCTCCCCTCGGGCAACGACGCTTCGGTCGCCCTGGCCGAGCATTTCGGGCGGCGGCTGGGCGGGCTCGGCGCCGACGCCCCGCCCGAAGAGTCGTACGCGGCCTTCGTCGAGGCGATGAACGCCGCCGCCCGCGAGCTGGGACTCGAGGAATCCTCGTTCCGCAACACCAGCGGGCTGACCGAAGAGGGGCATGCCGCCAGCGCTCGCGATCTGGTCCGCCTGACCCATCGCGCCCTGGAGTTTCCGCTGTTGGCCGAGATCGTCGCCACGCGGCAACGCGGCTGCGAGGTGGAGGGCCCCGGCGGGTACCGCCGCCACGTCGTCTGGCGGAACACCAACGAACTGCTCAAGATCGACGGCTACGACGGCGTGAAGACCGGGACGACGGCCGCCGCGGGAGCGTGCCTGGTGGCCCGGGGGGCGTTCGACGGCCGCGAGTTGATCGTGGTCACGCTGGGATCGGCGGCTTCGCCTTCACGGTACGCCGACGCCCGCAACCTGATGCGCTGGGCCCGCAGCCAACTGGCCCTCGCCGGCGAGGGCGCCCCGCGCAGCGAGTGACCGGCTGCCGCGGGGCGGCACGAGCGACCGCCCCGGATCGCCGCAAGGCGGAGTCGCCGGGCGAACGGGCGCTGTTTTTCCTTGGAACCTCTGCGGCCCTCCATGCCCCCCCATCCCTACGGTTGGCTCAGCCTGGCGCCGCCGGTCGTGGCCATCGTCCTGGCCATCGTCACGCGGCACGCGACGGCTTCGCTGGGGGCCGGTCTGCTGTGCGGAGCCCTGGTGACGGCGGGAGGCAATCCGCTGGTCGCCGCGTACGACGTGTGCGAAGTCCACCTGTGGCCGACGGTCGTCGACGAGGAAAAACTGCGGCTCTTTTCCTTCACCCTGCTGATGGGCGCCCTGATTGGCATTCTCTGCCGCTGCGGCGGCATGCAGGGGTTCGTGCAACTGATCGCGCCGCTGGCGCGCACGCGGCGCAGCGGCCAGTTCGCGGCCTGGCTGATGGGATTGGCGATTTTTTTCGACGACTACGCCAACTCGATCCTGCTGGGCAACACGCTCCGCCCGCTCTGCGACCGCCTGCGGATCTCCCGGGAAAAACTGGCCTATCTCGTCGATTCGACGGCCGCACCGGTGGCGGGGCTGTCGATTCTCTCCACCTGGGTGGCCGTCGAACTGGACTACCTCGCCGAGGGCTTGCAGACCTTGGGAGATCCCGCCGGCTTCAGTGCGTTCGACCTGTTCGTGGCCAGCATTCCCTACCGCTTTTACGTCCTCGGGTCGCTGGCGCTGATTCCGCTCGTGGCCTGGACGGGGCGCGATTTCGGGCCGATGCTGGCGGCCGAGCGGCGGCGGTTGCAAGAAGCCAGCGAGGAGCCGGCCGACCACCCGCGGCTCGACCTCGAGGCTCCCCCCGTCGCGTCGTCGTGGTGGAATGCGTTCGTGCCGATCGCCGCGACGCTGGCCGTGGTGCTGGTGCTGATGGTCGCGACGGGCCGCCACGCGCTGGCCCGCGAGGCGGCGGCCCGAGGCGCGGTTCCGGCTGTCGCAACGCCGCTGCGCGACCTGTTCGGAGCGGCCGATTCGGGCCTCGCCCTGCAATACGGCGCGTTGACCGGAGTGGCGGTCGCCGCGGCCCTCTGTCTGCTGCAGCGGTTGCTCGACTCCCGGCAGATCGCCGACGCGGCGCTGCAAGGGGCCCGCGTCGTGTTGCCCGCCATTCTGATCCTGTGGGGCGCCTCGGCCCTGTCGCGGATGACGGGCAACAAGTCGGTCAGCGGCGAGCCCTCCCGCGACGCCGCCGGGCGACCGACGTACGCGTTCCGCGACCATCGGCTTTACACGGGCGAGTACCTGACGCAGCTGATCGCGGGCAGCGGCGAGGACGCGTCGTCGGTCGAGGCCCGCCGCACGACGCTGCGCCTGCTCCCCACCATGGTCTTCGTCCTCGCCTCGACGGTTTCGTTCTGCACCGGCACCAGTTTCGGCACGATGGGCATTCTCGTGCCGATGGTCGTCACCCTCGCGCACGCGCTGCTCGCCGCCACCCAGGGACACGTGGCTCCGGACGAGCCGTTGCTGCTGGCGACCGTCGGCAGCGTCCTCGCCGGAGCCGTGTTCGGCGACCATTGCTCGCCGATTAGCGACACGACCATCCTCTCTTCCCAAGCCTGTGCCTGCGACCACGTCGCCCACGTGGTGACGCAGTTGCCCTACGCGCTGGCCGCGGCTGCCGTGGCGATCTTCTGCGGCACGCTGCCGATCGGTTTCGGCCTGCCGGTAGGGCTGCTGCTTCCGCTGCAACTGGCCGCACTGGCCGCCCTGGTAGCCGTGTTCGGCAAACGCCCCTGAATCGGCGCCGCACGCGGCGGACGTCGCGCCGGCGGTTCGCCGGAAGACCGACCTGACAACCTGCCAGCCGCCCTCGGCGAGGACTCGCGTTGAAGAACGCCCCGCTGCGTCGTCGCCCGAGGCGCCGCCCCGATCGGCGCGGGCACGGCGGTCGTCGAGCGCGCCGCGGCGAGCCGTGCACGACGCGGGGCAAGGCGGAAAAACGCGGCAAACGCGCCGTCCGACCGACTGACCGGGAGGTTTCCTTGGCACGCATCGCTGGCTGCAACTTCACTTTCGCCGCGGGGAGGCCGCTGCCGCGTCGCCGGGCTCTGCCGCCGCTGGCTGGGCTCGCTTGGTGCGGGCTGTGGACGGTTGCCGCCGTCGGGCAGCAACCCGCTCCGCCGTCGGAGCCGATCCGGCTCACCGAGGCCGCGCGGCGCTTGCATGCCGACGCCCTCGTGATCGACGGTCACAACGACCTGCCGTGGGCCCTCCGCAAACAGGCCGACGGTTCCTTCGACCGGCTGGACATCGCACTGCCGCAGCCGAGCCTCCAGACCGACCTCCCCAAACTGCGTGCGGGAGGCGTGCGCGCCCAGTTCTGGAGCGTCTGGGTGCCGGGCGAGACGGCGCTGCGCGGGGCCGCCCTGGCGACGACGATCGAGCAGATCGAGCTGGTGCAGGCCATGGTCCGCCGCTACCCCGACGCGCTGGCTTTGGCGACGACGGCCGACGACGTCGAGCGGATCGCCGCGACGGGAAAGATCGCCTCGCTGATCGGCGTCGAAGGAGGCCATTGCATCGAGAATTCGCTCGGCGCCCTGCGGCGGCTGCACGCCCTGGGAGCCCGCTACATGACGCTGACGCATACCGAGGGGCTCGACTGGGCCGATTCGGCGACCGACGACGAGCGGCACGGCGGGCTCACCCATTTCGGCGAGCAGGTCGTGGCCGAAATGAATCGTCTGGGGATGATGGTCGATCTCTCGCACGTCTCGCCGGCCGCCATGCGGCACGTGCTCCGCGTCGCCCAGGCGCCGGTGATTTTTTCCCACTCCTCGGCCCGAGGCGTGGCCGACCATCCGCGGAACGTGCCGGACGACGTTCTGCCGCTGGTCGCCCGCAACGGCGGCGTGGTGATGGTCAACTTCTACGCGGGATTTCTCCATCCCCGCAACGCGCAACGCGAGGCGCGGCGGATGGCACAGCGACGCGTCTGGAAGGACGAGGGCCTCGACGACGCGGCGCTGCGCAAAAAACTGCGGGCCTGGGACCTGGAGCATCCCGCCGAACGCGGCGACATCCGCCTGCTGGGCGACCACATCGACCACGTCGTCCGGCTGGCAGGCGTCGATCACGTCGGGCTGGGAAGCGACTTCGACGGAGTGACGCTGCTGCCGGAACAGTTGGAAGACGCGTCCCGGTTTCCCTACGTCACGCAGCTGCTTCTCGATCGGGGCTACGCGGAGAGCGACATCCGCAAAATCCTCGGCGGCAACCTGCTGCGGGTCCTGCGAGCCGTCGAGGCGGCTGCGGAACGCTGAACCCCCTCCGGCGCCCGCGGGCCCGCGCAAGAGCCGCGTGCCGCGCAGCCCAAAGCCGCCGCCCGCTCCTCGCGCACCAAGCGGCTTAGCGTGCGCTGCGCGCGGCGAACCGGCCGGCAGAGCGTGCTCTTCAGCGGATCCGGCCGCGCCTCCGCCGCGGCGGCCCCGGGAAAGCGTCCGGCGTGCCGCCGGCGCGCCCGTCGCTTCGCAGAGCGTGCGGGCAGCGGGCGTCGACGGTGCGGCGCCGTCGTGGCGGCGTGCCTCGACGGCGCGGCGGCAGGGCGCCAGAATGGGCGTGCGGCGCCGCGTCGCCCTCGCTTCCCCAGCCCCTCTCGGATCCGCGCATGCCCGCCTCCTCGATCGTGACCGACCGTTTCGGGATCGCCGCCGACGGAACGCCGGTCGACCGCTACACGCTTGCCAACGCGCACGGCATGCGGGTGCGAATCGTCTCCTACGGCGCGACGGTCACGGAGTTGCTCGCTCCCGATCGCCATGGCGAACTGGCCGACGTGGTGCTCGGGTTCGACAATCTGCGGCAGTACGAGACGGAGAGCCCTTATTTCGGTTCCACCGTCGGACGGGTGGCGTTCCGGATCGCCCAGGGCCGATTCACGCTGGAGGGAAAGCTGCGGCAACTCGCCTGCAACGTCGGCCCGCACCATCTCCACGGCGGCGTCACGGGCCTCAGCAAGGTCGTGTGGCGCGGCCAACCGCAGGACGACGCCGGTTCGCCGACGGTGACCTTTTCCTACCGCAGCCCCGCCGGGGATCAGGGTTATCCGGGCAATCTGGACGTCGCGGCGACGTACCGCCTGACCGCCGACAACGCGTTGCGGATCGACTACGCGGCGTCGACCGACGCGAGCACCCCGGTCAATCTGACGCATCACAGCTACTTCAATCTCGCCGGAGAAGCGGCGGGAGACGTCCTCGGCCATGAACTGGAGTTGGACGCCGACCGCTACACGCCGACGAACGCGGATTCCCTGCCCACGGGCGAAATCCGCAGCGTGCGCGGCACGCCGTTCGATTTCCAGACGCGGCACACGATCGGTTCGCGGATCGACGCGGCAGGCGGTTACGATCTGAGCTATCTGCGAAGAGAACCCGGCCGAGGCCTGACCCGCGTGGCGACGCTCGCCGATCCGCTGTCCGGCCGTCGCCTCGACGTGCTGACCACCTCGCCGGCGCTGGTTCTCTACGCCGGCAACTATCTCGACGGCAGCCTGCGGGGAAAATCGGGCGTGGCCTACGGCCGGCATGCCGGCGTCTGCCTTGAGACGGGCCACTTGCCCGACGCGGTGAACCATCCGGCGTTCGGCTCGACGATCGTGCGGCCAGGCGAGACCTACCGGGAGACCTGCATCTACCGCTTCGGGACCGACGCGTGATTGCCTCGCGCCGCCCGTCCCCTGCACCCGCGGCCCCCTGGCGCGCGGCGGAAGAAGCGTTCCGCGAATCGGTGACTACGATGCCTTTCACTGTTGAACACGACGGATTTGCGATCGCCAGGGGAGTCATTTCGGAGTCGCAGCGGCAAGTTCTGCTGGCCGCCTTGGGGGATCCCGACGGCGCTGGTTCCCGCGGGGTTCTTGCCTTGCCCGAGGTGCGCGCCTGGGCCTGCTGCGCAGCGATGACGTCGTTAGTCGCAGCCGAACTCGGCCGAGGCGCCCGGCCGGTGCGTGCCATCTTTTTCGATAAGACCCCCGCCTCGAACTGGCTCGTGCCGTGGCATCAAGATCTCACCATCGCTGTGGCCAGCAAGGTCGAGGCTTCAGGCTTCGGGCCGTGCAGCGTGAAGCATGGGATTCACCATGTCCAGCCGCCCGCGGCACTGCTGGCCCAGATGATCGCCGTCAGGGCGCCGTTGGACGATTGCGACGCGTCCAACGGCGCCCTGAGAGTCATCCCCGGCTCGCATCGAGGCGGCCGACTTGAGCCGGATCAGATTGCAGCGGCTCGAGCCGCGGGCGAAGAAGTGGCGTGCGAGGCTGCGGCGGGCGATGCTTTGCTCATGCGGCCGCTGCTGCTCCATGCCTCAAGCAAGTCAGTCACCGATCGAAGGAGAAGGATTCTCCACGTCGAATACTGTTCCGGTGAACTCCCGGAAGGCTTATCGTGGCACGAGGCCGCCTAGCGACGTCTGCGCGGCTAAGGAGCCGCCGCTCGTAGGGCGCCTCCGGCTCTTTCCCTCCGTGCAGAGCGGCGGACGGGTTCACGGACCGCGCAGTCGTCAAGAGCAAGGCAGGCGGAACCAATCGATGCGAGGAATTCGCGACGCCGCCCTGCGGTGCGGCTGATCCAGCGGGCGCGAGCCATTGATCTCAATCGGTCTGCCGCCGCCCGCGCGGCGGCTGGGGAAGCACGCGGCTGCGGGTACGGCTCAACGCCGCGCTTCGCCCGCCGCGCCGGGCACGCGCGGATCGTGCACGCCCACGAGCCGGCCTTCGGCGTCGACGCCGATCGCTTGCGTCACGCCGCCGCCGTCCGGCAAAACCCTGACCGTATGCCCCCGCGTGCGCAGTCCGTCGGCCACCGCCTCGCCCGCGGCGCGCTCCACGACCGCCTCGTCCGGCCGCCACTGGTGGTGGACCCGCGGGGCCGCGACCGCCTGGTCGAGAGGCTGCCCCAGGTCGAGCGTTCGCACGAGGGTCTGCAGCACCTGGCTGATGATTTTGGGTCCGCCCGCGGCTCCGACGGTCAGCACCGGTCGGCCGTCGCGGAGGACGATCGTGGGGCTCATGCTGGAAAGAGGCCGCTTGCCCGCCGCCACCGCGTTGTTCTCCGCCCCGAGCAAACCGAAGGCGTTGGGAGCCCCCGGCTGGACGGAGAAATCGTCCATTTCGTTGTTGAGCACGACGCCGGTGCCGGGGACGACGACCTTCGATCCGAAGGTGGTATTGATCGTAGCCGTAATCGCCGCCCAATTCCCCTCCGTATCGGCGGCGGCGACATGCGTCGTATGCCGCTCGAACAGCTCCTCCGCAGGGCGGGGCGGAACCCCGTGGCCGGGCACGGGCGAGGCGCGGTCCCGATCGATCGTCGCCGCCAGGTCGGCTGCGTACTGGCGGTCGAGCAAGCCGCGGGGGACGTCGACGAAGTCGGCGTCGCCCAGCCAATGCGCGCGGTCGGCGAAGGCGCGCTTCATCACCTCGACCAGCAGGTGCGCCCCTTCGGCCTCCGAGCGGCGGAAGTGCTGCGGCACGTCGAACCGCTCCAGCATGTGCAGCATCTGCGCGACATGCACGCCCCCGGAGCTCGGCGGCGGAAATCCGACGATCGTCCAGCCGCGGTAGGTCGTCTGCAGCGGCTCGCGGCGTTTGGCTTCGTACGCGGCGAAGTCGTCCGCGGAGAGAATCCCGCCATGGTCCGCCATCCACGCGCCGACCTGCCGGGCGAACGGTCCGCGGTAGAACCAGCCGATGCCGTGTGCGGCGATCTGACGGTAGGTACGGGCCAAGTCGAGTTGCCGCAGCCGGTCGCCGGCGACGTACGGCTGGCCGTCGTCTTTGAGCAGCGCGGCCCGGCTTCCCTCATAGCGGCGCAGTTCATCGGCCACG
>Ga0169931_10009446_pt1 | contig 14060 bp, 12 predicted proteins | sample Kivu_15m_20L_FD_129675 | JGI IMG/M metagenome (GOLD analysis project Ga0169931, IMG submission 129675) | Freshwater microbial communities from Lake Kivu, Western Province, Rwanda to study Microbial Dark Matter (Phase II) - Kivu_15m_20L... | ecosystem: Environmental > Aquatic > Freshwater > Lake...
CTGCGCCCGGCCGCGATCCGGGTGGTTCGCACGCTAGAATCCCGGACTCCCGGGCGGTGAGCCCGACAGCCGCGCCCTGCCATGCCCCCCGCCTCCGTCAAGCGTCCGCGTGCCGCCTCCGCCGGTTCGCCGGCGCCGACCCCGATCGCCGCTCCCCGGGTCGGCTTCGTCTCCCTCGGGTGCCCGAAGGCGCTGGTCGATTCCGAGCAGATCGTCACGCAGTTGCGTGCCGAAGGCTACGAGATCGCGCCGAATTACCGGGAATCCGACCTGGTGATCGTCAACACCTGCGGCTTCATCGACGATGCGGTCCGCGAATCGCTCGACGCGATCGGCGAGGCGCTGGCCGAGAACGGCAAGGTGATCGTGACCGGCTGCCTGGGCGCCAAGCCGGGCGAGGGCGGCGGCGGCCTGGTGGCCCAGGCGCATCCGGGCGTACTCGCCGTCACCGGGCCGCACGCGCTCGGCGAGGTCATGGGGCATGTCCACCAGCACCTGCCGCGGCCGCACGACCCGTTCACCGACCTGGTGCCCGAGGCCGGCATCAAGCTCACGCCGCGCCACTACGCCTACCTGAAGATCTCCGAGGGCTGCAACCACCGCTGCAGCTTCTGCATCATTCCCTCGATGCGCGGCGACCTGGTCAGCCGACCGATCGGCGAGGTGGTACGCGAGGCCGAGGCGCTGCTGAAGTCGGGCGTGAAGGAACTGCTCGTCATCTCCCAGGACACCAGCGCGTACGGGGTCGATCTGCGCTATCGCACCGACTTCGTCGGCGGCCGCCCGGTCCGCACCCGGATGACCGAGCTGTGCCAGGAGCTCGGTGCGCTGGCCCGCAGCCACGACGCGTGGGTCCGGCTGCACTACGTCTACCCGTATCCACATGTCGACGAGGTGCTGCCGCTGATGGCGCAGGGCCTGATCCTGCCGTACCTCGACGTGCCGTTCCAGCATTCCCACCCGGAAGTGCTGCGGCGCATGAAGCGCCCGGCCAGCGGCGAGCGCAACATCGAGCGGATCCGCGGCTGGCGGGCGGCGGTGCCGCAGCTCACGATCCGCAGCACCTTCATCGCCGGCTTCCCGGGCGAGACCGAAGCCCAGTTCGAGGACCTGCTGGCCTTCCTGAAGGAGGCCCAGCTCGACCGGGTGGGCTGCTTCGCCTACTCCCCGGTGGCGGGGGCCAGCGCCAACGAGCTCGACGGCGCGCTGCCCGAGGCGGTGCGCGAGGCGCGGCGCAAGCGCTTCATGGCCGTCCAGCAGCGGATCAGCCGCAAGCGGCTACGACGTCACGTCGGCACGGTGCAGCGGGTGCTCATCGACGCCGCCGGCCCGGAAGGCGCGCACGCGCGGACAATGTCCGACGCGCCCGAGATCGACGGGATCGTGCACGTGGCCCCGCACCCGTCGCTGCGGCCCGGTGGGTTCGTCCAGGTGCTGATCGAGGCCTCCGATGCGCACGACCTGTCGGGACGGGTGGTCGAGCGCACCTGAGTACGTGGCTGCGGTTCGGGCGCTGCGGCGCCGGGCACCCTCGAGCCTGCAGGACGCGTGCGGCCGGCCGCCATCACGGCTCCCGGCCCATGCCCCGGCGCGTTGCAGGCCGCCGTTCCCGGTGACGCCGAGCCGATCGAAGCCGGCAGCCGCGACCCGAACGCGGCCACGCGGGCGCGACGACCGGGGGTCACCGATTCGTCTGCGCCCTCTCAACGGCCCGACGGGCCGGCGGCGTCCTCGAACAGGTTCAGCAGCGCGTCCAGCCCGCAGTGGTTGATCGCGTGGTGGGTCTCGTCGCGGACCACCGGCTTGGCGCGGAACGCCACCGACAGGCCGGCGACCGCCATCATCCGCAGGTCGTTGGCGCCGTCGCCCACCACGATCGCCCGATCGGGCGTGCAGCCGAACTGGGCGCAGGCCTGCTCGAGGATCCGGCGCTTCGCATCGGCATTCACGATCGGTCCGAGCAGGCGCCCGGTCAGCCGGCCGCCGCGGACCTCGAGACGATTCGAGCGGGCGAGATCCATCCCCAGGTGCGCCCGCAGGCGCTCGGTGAAGAAGGTGAACCCGCCCGACACCAGCAGCGTGCGGACCCCGGCGGCGGCGAGCGCCAGCAGCAGGGGCTCGGCACCGGGCGAAAGCCGGACCCGCTCGTTCCAGACCCGCTCGAGCGTCGATTCGGGCAGGCCGGCGAGCAGGGCCACCCGGCGTCGCAGGCTCTCGTCGTAGTCGGCGATCTCGCCACGCATCGCTGCCTCGGTGATCGCGGCGACCTCGGCCTTCCGGCCCGCGTAGTCGGCGATCTCGTCGACGCACTCGATGGTGATCAGGGTGGAGTCCATGTCGAAGGCGGCGAGCCGGAAGTCGGCCAGGCGCAATCCCGGGCGGACGACCTCGGCGTCGACCTGCCAGCGCCCGGCAAGCCGGTCGACCGAGTCGCCGTCGATCGTGACCCCTTCCCAGCGGGCCAGCGCCACCGACCGGCGGGCGGGCCGCGTGCCCACCGCATCGGCGAACGCCTCGACCGCGGCATCGCCGAGCGCGGGGTGCTGGACCACGAGGGTGCTCATGGCGCGCACCGCCGGCGCCGGGCGCTCACCCGCCCAGCCCCTTGAGGATCTCGCGGATCCGCTGGACCCGCTGCACGGTGTCGGCCGTCTTCAGCGTGAAGCGAAGGCGGTCCTGGCCCGACAGCCGCACGTCGCGGCGGGACTGGATGAAGCGGATGATCCGCTCGGGCGGCAGGGGCGGCGCGGGCACGAACTGCAGCACGATCACCTCCGCCGCGGCGTCGATGCGGGCCACCCCCAGCGGCGCCGAGAGGATCCGCAGCCGGTGCGTCTCGATCAGCGCCCGGGCCGACTCCGGCAGCTTGCCGAAGCGGTCGACCAGCTCTTCCTGCATGCGCTCGAGCGCGTCGGTGGACTGGCAGTTGGCGAGCCGCTTGTACAGCGTGAGCCGCTCGTGCACGTCGCCACAGTAGTCGGCCGGGAGCAGTGCCGGCACGTGCAGGTTGATCTCGGTGACCGCCTCCAGCGGTGCCGACAGGTCGGGCTCGCGACCGGCCTTGAGCGCGCGGACCGCGCTGTTGAGCATCTCGGTGTAGAGCCCGAAGCCCACCTCCTGCATGTCGCCCGACTGGGAGTCGCCGAGCACTTCGCCCGCGCCGCGGATCTCCAGGTCGTGCATCGCGAGGAAGAAGCCGCTGCCCAGCTCCTCCATCGCCTGGATCGCCTCGAGCCGCTTGGTGGCGTCCTTGGTGATCGCCGCCTCGTCGGGAATCAGGAGGTAGGCGTAGGCCTGGTGATGCGAACGCCCGACGCGGCCGCGCAGCTGATGCAGCTGGGCCAACCCGAAGCGATCGGCGCGGTGCATCACGATGGTGTTGGCGGTGGGAACGTCGATCCCGGTCTCGATGATCGTCGTGCACAGCAGCACGTTGGCGCGCTGCGCGTGGAACTCGCGCATCACGCGCTCGAGCTCGCGCTCGTGCATCTGCCCGTGGGCCACCACCACGCGGGCCTCGGGCACGAGCTTCTCGAGCATCTGGCGCCGGTTCTCGATGGTCTCGACCTCGTTGTGGAGGAAGTAGGCCTGGCCCCCGCGGCGCAGCTCGCGCAGCAGCGCCTCGCGGATCACCCCGTCGCTCTCGCGGCGCACGAAGGTCTTGATCGCCAGCCGCTTCTGCGGGGCGGTGGCGATGACCGAGAAGTCGCGGATGCCCTCGAGGCTCATCGCCAGCGTCCGGGGGATCGGGGTGGCGGTGAGGGTAAGGACGTCCACCTCGGCCCGCAGCGCCTTCAGGCTCTCCTTCTGGCGCACGCCGAAGCGATGCTCCTCGTCGATGATGACCAGCCCCAGCCGCTTGAAACGCACCTCGCGCCCGAGCAGCTTGTGGGTGCCGATCACGATGTCGATCGAGCCGTCGGCCAGCCCGTCGAGCGCCGCCCGCACCTCCTTCGGGCTGCGAAAGCGCGACAGCTCGGCCAGGCGGAACGGCCAGTTGGCGAACCGGTCCTTGAAGGTCTCGTGGTGCTGCTCGGCCAGCAGGGTGGTCGGACACAGGATCACCACCTGCTTGCCGTCGGCGGCGGCGATGAAGGCGGCGCGCATCGCCACTTCGGTCTTGCCGAACCCCACGTCGCCGCAGATCAGCCGGTCCATCGGGCGGCCCGAGACCAGGTCCTGGACGACCGCGTGGATCGCGGCGAGCTGGTCGGGGGTCTCGTCGAAACCGAAGCCCTCCGAGAACAGCTCGTAGTCGCCGGGCTCGAAGCGGAACGAATGCCCCTGGCGCGAGGCCCGGCGCGCATACAGGTTGAGCAGCTCCGCCGCGGTGTCGCGGGCCCGGCGGGCCGCGCGCTGGCGGGCCTTCTCCCATTGGCCCGAACCGAGTGCGTGCAGCGGCGCCTCGTCGGGCGAGGCGCCCGAGTAGCGACCGATCAGGTGCAGCTGCGAGACCGGCACGTACAGCGTGGCGTCGGCGGCGTAGGACAGGTGCAGGAATTCGGTGGGACCGTCGCCCAGGTCGAGGTCGACCAGGCCGCGGTAGCGCCCGATGCCGTGCTGGGCGTGCACCACCGGGTCGCCGACGGTGAGCTCGGACAGGTCGCGGATGATCGCGTCGACGTCGGTCGGCTGTTCGCGGGCGCGCCGGCCCCGGCGCCGGGCCGCACCGTGGAACAGCTCGCTTTCGGTGACGACCGCCCAGCCCGGCTCTCCGGGCAGCCGGAAGCCCTCGGCCAGCGGCCCCACGCCGAGCGCGCGGGGCAGCGGCGAGCCGGCGAATGCCAGCCAGTCGTCGACCTGCGGCAGGACCAGCCCGTGCTCCGCCAGCAGCTGCGCGAGGGTCTCGCGACGGCCGGGCGACTCGGCCACCAGCAGCACCCTCGCATCGGTCCGCTCGAGCCAGTCGCCCAGGCGTGACAGCGGCGACTCGGCGCGGCGCTCGATCGCCAGCGAGGGCAGGGCGCCGGAGTGCACCCGGCGAGGCTCTGCGCCGGCTGCCACCGGGGGCGGCTCGTCACCGAGCCCGGACAGGGCCGTACGCGGCTCGCGCAGCCCGTAGCGGCCACAGCGGCGGGCCTGGACGAAGAAGGCCTCGGTGCCGACGAACAGCTCGTCGGGCCGCAGCAGCGGGCGCTGCGCGTCGTGCGCGAGGAACTTGTGCCGCTGGGCGGTCTCTTCGGCGAAGCGGCGGGCCGCCGCCTCGACATCGCCGTGGGTCAGCAGCAGCGCCTGCGGCGGGAGATAGTCGAACAGCGTCCCGGTGGACTCGAAGAACAGCGGCAGCCAGTACTCGATGCCAGGGCTCGCGATGCCGGCGCCGACGTCGCGGTACGGTCCGGCCTTCGAGGGGTCGCCCTCGAAGCGCTCGCGCCACCGCCCGCGAAACGCCGCCCGCGCCGGTTCGTCGAGCGGGAACTCGCGCCCGGGCAGGATGCGCACCGAATCGACCGGGTAGAGGCTGCGCTGGGTGTCGGCGTCGAACGCTCGGATCGACTCGAGCTCGTCGCCGAACAGGTCGAGCCGGTACGGCAGCGCCGAGCCCATCGGGAACAGGTCGATCAGGCCTCCCCGCACGCAGAACTCGCCGGGCCGCACCACCTGCGAGACGTGCTCGTACCCGGCCAGGGCCAGTTGCGAACGCAGGCCGGCCTCGTCAAGGGACTGCCCCTTGCGGAACGCGAAGGTGTGACCCGCCACGAAGGCCGGCGGCGCGAGACGGTGCAGCGCGGTGGTGGCGGCCACCACCAGCAGGTCGACCCGGCGCTGCTGGAGCTCGTACAGGGTCGCCAGCCGCTCCGAGACCAGGTCCTGGTGCGGCGAGAACGCGTCATAGGGCAGCGTCTCCCAGTCGGGGAGGGTGCGCACGCGCAGCCCCGGCGCGAACCAGTGGCATTCATCGGCCAGACGCGCGGCGTCGAGGGCCGAGGCGGTCACCGCCGCGAGCAGCTCGCCGCGGGCGGCGTGGCGCGTGGCCAGCGCGGCCACCAGCAGCGCGTCGCCGGAACCGTGGGTGGCGGGCAGCTGGGTGACCTGTCCTGCGGCGGGCGTCGGAATCGGATCGGACGCCAGGACCGGGTCGGGCAGGGCGGTCGGGAAAGGTGTAATCAAGCGGCAGGCCGCGGTGGTCAGGGCAGACGGAACCTATAATTCTAGCCTCCATGCCGAGCCCGACTGCGATGACCCGAGCCGAGTCGCCCGCGCCCCACGCGCCCCGGCACCTGGCGGTGGTGCCGGCCGCCGGGGCCGGCACCCGGCTCGGCGCCGACCGCCCCAAACAGTATCTGCCGCTCGGCGGACCCACCGTGCTCGAACGCTCGGTGGCCGCGCTGCTCGGATGCGCGTGGCTCGAACAGGTGCTGGTGGTCGTTGCGCCGAACGATCCGCTCGCCGCTACCTTGCCCGGTCTGGCCGACCCCCGGGTCTCGGTCGCCGCGGTCGGCGGCGCCACCCGCCGGGCCAGCGTGCTGGCCGGGCTCGAAGTGCTCTCGGATCGCTTCGGCGCCCTGCCCGACGACTGGATCTGGGTCCACGACGCCGCCCGCCCGGGGGTCGACGCGGCGTCGCTGCAGCGGCTCCTGGCCGCGCTGGATGGTGAGCGCACGGGCGCGCTGCTGGGCCTGCCGGTGTCCGACACGGTCAAGCGCGGCGGGGCCGGGCGTGCGGTCATCACGGTGGCGCGCGACGGCCTGTGGCTCGCCCAGACGCCACAGGTGTTCCCGCACGCGATGCTGCGCACGGCGCTGCACCGGCACCACGACGTGACCGACGAGGCCTCGGCGATCGAGGCCACCGGCCGCGCGGCGAAACTGGTTCCCGGCAGCCGACGCAACTTCAAGGTGACCACGATGGACGACCTGCAGGCAATGCGCGAGGCGGTCGGTGGCGAAGCGCTCTGGCGGATCGGCCAGGGCTGGGACGTCCACGCCCTGGTGCCCGGCCGATCGCTGGTGATGGGCGGCGTGACGGTGCCGTTCGAGCGCGGCCTGCTCGGCCACTCCGACGCCGACGTGCTGCTGCACGCGATCACCGACGCGCTGTTCGGCGCGGCCGGGCTGGGCGACATCGGCCGGCACTTCCCCGACACTGACCCGCGCTGGCGGGGTGCCGACAGCCGGACCCTGCTGCGGCACGCCGCGACCGCGGTGCGCGAGGCCGGCTGGGCGATCGGCAACGTCGACGCCACCATCGTCGCCCAGGCGCCCCGGCTGGCCGAGCACCTGCCCACGATGGTCGAGCGCGTGGCAGAGACGCTCGGCGTGCCGCCGGCCCGGGTCAACCTGAAGGCCAAGACCGCCGAGCGCCTGGGCCCGATCGGTCGCGGCGAAGGCATCTCTGCCCAGGCAGTGGCGCTGCTGGTCCGGTCGCCGGGGGGCTGACCGCAGCCCCATCGCCGGCGAGCCGGCAGCGCCGCGCGGCGGGCCCCGATCAGGCCAGATCGCCGGTCAGCGCATCGCGGGTGTCGGTGGGCAAGGGCGAGCGGGTGGCCGAATACACCGGGTGATCCACACCCATCGAGAGGGTGACGCCGTACTTGAGCGCCGCAGCCATCTCGTCGGTCAGCTCGAAGCGCAGGAAATGGACCGCCGAGGTCTTCTCCTCGTTCTCGCGCTCCATGTCCTCGTCGGCGATCGCCCAGACGCGCGGCGAACCCTCAACCTGCAGCCAGACCTTGCGCTCGATGCCCTTGAGCCGGCGCAGTTCGGCTGCCCGGACCGCCGGATCCTCGTACTCGATCAGCATCGTGGCCTTCAGGTTGCGTCCGTCGGGCACCAGCGGGTTGTAGGCCTCGAGTTCGTGGAGGATGCCGTCCTCCTCGAAGATCCGCTCGATGCGCAGCATCTCCTGGATCTGGTAGCGGATGGTCATCTCGTCCTCGAACAGCAGCGTCACGTGCTCACCGAGCGCCACGGTGCGGCGCTTCTTGTGGGCGATGACCTGGCGCCGGAGCTCGGGACGCGCCTTGGCGTACGCCTCGAGGGTCATCAGCGATTCGCGGGTGATGGTGGGCATGGCAACTCCTGTCACGACAATCTCCGTTCCTTGGTTTCAGGCGGGCAAGCCATAGGCGGCCCGCAGCAGCGAGAGAGGATGCGCGAGCTTGTCGTCGGCCTTGCCCTGCATGCCCTGCTCGATGTGGTGGCCGGCGAGCTGGCAGTCGGACGCGACCCAGCGCGGCTCGCCCGCCGGATGCTCGGCCAGCTGCCGGAACACCGGGCGGCCGATCTTCATCGCGGTCTCGTGGTACTCCTTCTTCACGCCCCAGGTGCCGGCATGGCCCGAGCAGCGCTCGACGGTGTGCACTTTCGTACCGGGGACCATCGACAGCATCTCGCGGGTCTTCTGCCCGACGTTCTGAACCCGCAGGTGGCAGGCGATGTGGTACGAAACGTTGCCGAGTTCCTGCTTGAAATCGGTGGCGAGCAGGCCGTCTTTGTGGCGCGCGACCAGGTACTCGAACGGGTCGAACATCGCCGACTGAACCGCCTTCACGTCGACATCGTCCGGGAACAGCAGCGGAATCTCCTGCTTGAACATCAGCCCGCAGGACGGGATGGGGGCCAGGATCGCGTAGCCCGCCCGGGCCAGCGCGGCCAGCTTCGGGATGTTCCGCTCCTTGAGCGCAGCCACGCCCTCCAGGTCGCCCAGCTCCAGCCGGGGCATCCCGCAGCAGGCCTCCTTCTCCACGAGCACGTACGGAATGCGGTTGTGGTCGAGCACCTTCAGCAGGTCGTGCCCGATCCCCGGCTCGTTGTAGTTCACATAGCAGGTCGCGAACACCGCCACCTTGCCCGGCGTGCGCTCACCGTCGCGCACCGGATGAGCGGCCGATCCGGCGGCGGTCTTGCGGAACTGCGCCGAGGTGAACTCGGGCACCCAGGCGTCGCGGTGAACGCCGAGGCGGTTCTCGAGCACCTTGCGGAACGGCTTGGAGCGGTTCAGCGCATTGACCGCCTGCACCACCACCGGAATGCCCGCCAGCGCGCCGTTGCGATCGGTGGACGCCAGGGTGGAATCGCGAAACCGGGTCGGCGTGCCGGCTCGGTACTGGATCGCCTTGGCCCGCAGCATCAGGTGCGGGAAGTCGAGATTCCAGGGATGCGGCGGAACATAGGGGCACTTGGTCATGTAGCAGACGTCGCACAGGTAGCACTGGTCGACCACCTTCCAGTAGTCCTGCCGCTCCACCCCGTCGACCTCGCCGGTCTTGCCCTCGTCCACCAGGTCGAACAGGGTGGGGAATGCGTTGCACAGGCTCACGCAGCGGCGGCAGCCATGGCAGATGTCGAAGACCCGCTCCATCTCCTTGAAGGCCGACTCCTCGTCGTAGAACTGTGGGTCGCGCCAGTCGATCGGGTGGCGGGTGGGCGCTTCGAGCGAGCCTTCACGTACGGTCATGACGGATCCGTCTGGGGTTCGGAGGGGACGACCCGGGTCGTCACCAGCGAAAAAGAGGAGCCGGTCAGCTCCCCTTTTTCGCCGGGCGACGTCCCGGCGAGGGGACGTTCGCGCGGTCCGCGTCAGGCGAGCGCGTCGAGCGCCTTGGCGAACTTGTTGGCGTGCGAGCGCTCGGCCTTGGCCAGGGTCTCGAACCAGTCGGCGATCTCGTCGAAGCCTTCGTCGCGCGCGGTCTTCGCCATGCCCGGGTACATGTCGGTGTACTCGTGCGTCTCGCCGGCGACCGCGGCCTTCAGGTTGTTCTCGGACGAGCCGATCGGCAGATCGGTGGCCGGGTCACCCACTTCGGCCAGGTAGTCGAGGTGGCCATGAGCGTGGCCGGTCTCGCCCTCGGCGGTGGAGCGGAACAGCGCCGCGACTTCGGTGTGGCCCTCGACGTCGGCCTTGTTTGCGAAGTACAGGTAGCGACGGTTCGCCTGGCTCTCACCCGCGAACGCGGCCTTGAGGTTGTCGTGCGTCTTGGTGCCTTTGAGCGTGGGCATCAATCTCTCCATGTGCAGCAGGGTGGATCTGCGGGACGTCATCTGTCCAGAACAACGGACGACGAATTCTATGTCGGCCGCCGCCGACCCCTCCAATTGATCCGTCAAATGCAGGCGATTGTGTTTCACTATCGCGGCGACCTACCGGATCGATCATGACGAACCCGCATCGGCAGCCCGGGTGATCTCAGTGGTTCGGTCCGTCGGTCAACCGGACCCGGGCGAGCAGGCCGCCGTCGGCTGGCGACTCGAGCTGCAACTCGCCGCCGTACCGCCGTGCCAGGCGAGCCACGATTGCCAGCCCAAGCCCGGAACCGCCGTGACGGTTGCGCTCTTCGTCGAGCCGCGTGAACGGGCGCAGCAGTCGTTCCAGCTGGTTGGCCGGGACGCCCTGGCCGTGATCGCGCACGGTCAGCTCGATGCCTCGGCCGTGCCGGCGAGCCGACACCTCCACCCGGGTCCGCCCGTCGGCGCTGGCACCGTAGCGACGGGCGTTCTCGATCAGGTTTGAGACGATCCGGGTCAGGCAGGTAGCCGATCCATACCAGGCGAGCCCAGCGCTCACCTGCGTGACCAGCTCCAGGCTGGCCGAATCAGGCGCGTTGCGGAAGCCCTCGAGGACCGAGCCGAAGGCCTCGGCCACCGCCACCGGCGCGTCGGCCGACGGACGGCCCGGCTGCGCGAATTCGACGAACTGGCCGACGATCGCGTCGATCCGGTCGATCTCGTCGGCCATTGATTCGCGCGTCGGCGCGTCGAGCGGCGACAGTTCGATTTCCATACGCAGCCGCGTCAGCGGCGTACGGATGTCGTGGGAGATGCCCGCCAGCGCCTCGGCGCGGTCGCGTTCGAGCGCGGCCAGGTCGGCCGCCATCTGGTTGAAGCGCCGGTTCACTTCGGCGAGCTCGGTCGGTGCGTCCTCCGGGAGCGTCGGCGGCGGCTCACCGCGGGAGACCCTGTCAAGCGCGGCGGCGAGATTGGACAGGGGACGGTTGACCACCCGGCTGACCGACAGCGCGCCAGCCACCGCCAGCAGCAGAGCGATCCCCAGCCAGCCCAGCCAGCTGCGCTGGCTCTGCCGCTGCAGCCGCGCCGGGTCGAGCAGCATCCAGTAGGGGTCGCCGTCGATGTCGAAGCGGATCCAGAGGCCGCCGTCGCCGTCGACGCTGCCGGCGAGCCGGGTCTGAGCGCCGAGGAGGGCGCGCAGCCGCTCCTCGACCAGCTCGCCGAAGCGCTCGTCCGGCCATCCCTCCGCCCGATCCCCTGGCTCGGCCGGCAGCACCCGGATACCCTCGTCACGAGCGAGATCGGCCAGCAGCTCGAGCCGGCCCTCGCCGGCGGTGTTCAGCAACGCCGAGCGTGTGAGGTTGACCACCGACGTGATCTCCCCCGCCAGCCGTTCGGCGCGAGGCTGCAGCTCGGCGGCGCGGAACAGCTGCAGCCAGGCGATCAGGCTCGCGGCGACTACGAGCGCGATCAGCGCAAAGGTGCGAGTGAACAGCGACAGCCGCACCAGGCGCCCCGGACCGGCGTTCAGTCGGGCACGAACACGTAGCCCACGCCCCAGACCGTCTGAATGTAACGGGGATTGGCAGGGTCGGGCTCGAGCAGCTTGCGCAGCCGCGAGACCTGCACGTCGAGGCTGCGGTCGAAGGCACCGTACTCGCGCCCCCTGGCCAGCACCATCAGCTTCTCGCGCGAGAGCGGCGTGCGCGGATGCCGGGCAAAGACCTTGAGCACCGAGAACTCGCCGCTGGTCAGGGGTACCGGCTCGCCGTCTCGTGTGAGGGTGCGCAGGGCCGGGTCGAAGACGAAACGCCCGAAGCGAACCTCGCCGATGTCTGCGGCGGGCGCCCCCGGGGCGTCGGGCGGCGGCTGGCGACGCAGCACCGCGTGGATCCGCGCCAGCAGTTCGCGGGGGTTGAACGGTTTGGGCAGGTAGTCATCGGCTCCCATCTCGAGGCCGACGATCCGGTCGATGTCGTCGCCCTTGGCGGTCAGCATGATGACCGGCGTGCGATCGTTGGCGCCTCGCAGCCGCCGCACGATCGACAGGCCATCCTCGCCGGGCAGCATCAGATCGAGGATGATCAGGTCCCAGGGCTCGCGCTGCAGGAGCCGGTTCAGCGATGGCCCGTCGGCCGCGAGCGCCACCTCGAACTGCTGCGCGCTCAGGTAGCGGTGCAGGAGGTCGCGCTGCTTCGGGTCGTCGTCGACCACGATCAGCCGTTTCGCGTGGGAAATCGACTCGCGCGTCATCGAGCGGATGATACTTCGGCGCCCGGCGGACCGCCGACCGCCGGTTACCCCGGGTTACGCCGCTTACCCCGGCCGGCGCGGGCAGGGGCGGCCGGGCGGCCTAGAATCGATGGATCGGGGGGCTCGACGTGAACGGTATCCAACGCTTCGGGTGGATCGCTGCGGGCGCGCTGCTGCTGGCGGCCGCGCCGGCGTTCGGTCGGGACGGTGGCGCCGCCGACCATCACCGGGCCGAGCGCGAGCAGCGGCGCCAGGAACTGCGTCAGCAACTCGAATCCGAGCGGGCCCGCTGGCGCCACGAAGGACGGCCCGGCGAGAGGGCCGGGCCCGGAGGCCCCGCCTGGGCGGAGCCCCGGCACCCGGGCCACCCCGGCGCGGGTCGCCTGTCGCCCGAAGAGCGCCGGGCGCTGCGCGAGACCCTGCGCGAACACCGTCCCTGAGTCCGCCTCGGTCCCGGGGGCCCCGGGCGCTGCCTTAGAATCGCCCGATCATGCCGCCACCGTCGCTGCAGCCCAGTCCGCCGGACGCGCCAACCGCCATCCTCGCGATCGACACGACCGCCGCGCACTGCTCGGTGGCGCTGGCGCGGGGCTCGGTCATCGCCGGCCATTCGGTGCCGACGGTCCACGGGCACTCGCAGTGGGTGCTGAGGCTGGTCCGCCGGGTGATCGGAGAGGCCGCGGCGTCGCCTGGGGCGATCGCTGCGATCGGCTTCGGCGCCGGCCCGGGGTCGTTCACCGGCCTGCGGGTGGCCTGCGGCGTGGCGCAGGGCCTGGGATTCGGCTGGGGCTGCCCCCTGGTGCCAGTTGACGCGATGCGTACCCTGGCGCTGCAGGCCGCCGGAGAGAAGGCGCCGGACGTTTCCGCCGGTGCCGTCTGCGTCGCACTCGACGTACGCATGGGAGAGGTCTGCCACGCAGTCTTCGCCCCTGGGGCCTTCAGCAGCGACCGCTGGCCCGAACCGATCGCCGCCACCCGGCTCGGCACTCCAGCCGAGGCGCTCGAGCGGTTCCGGTCGTTCGAGTCGCTCGGCGTGCTGCTGGCGGGCGACGGGTTCGACGTCCACCGCGAACTGGGGTTGTGGGCCGGCGGCCTCGATCCGGCGCGCCGCCGCGCCGCGGCCGTGCAGCCCGACGCATCGGCGGTCGCCAGGCTGGCGGCGATCGGCCTGCGGCTGGGCCGCGCGATCGATCCGGCCGAGGCCGCGCCCGCCTACCTACGCGACAAGGTCGCCCTCGACGTGAACGAACAGGCGGCGCGCCGCACCGCGGGTGCCTGAGCCCATGAGCGCCGCGCCGCGTCCGGCCCCGCCGCTGCCCGACTGGCACGCCCGCCCGATGCGGCGGGCCGACCTGGCACGGGTCGCCCGGATCGAGGAGCGGATCTTTCCGTTCCCCTGGACTTTCGGCAACTTTGCCGATTCGCTGGACGCCGGGTATGACGGCTGGGTATTCGAGGCCACGGACACCCCTGGCGCGATCCTGGGGTACGCGATCGTGATGTGGCTGCCCGACGAAATCCATCTGCTGAACCTGAGCGTCGATGCGCCGCTGCAGGGGCGCGGGCTCGGGGCCCTGATGATCGACTGGCTGGCGGCTGACGGCTTCAGGCGCGGGGCCCGGTCGATGCTGCTGGAGGTCCGTCCGTCGAACACCAGCGCGCTGCGCCTGTACGAACGCAAGGGGTTCATCCGGATCGGGCTGCGACGACGCTACTACCCGGCGCACGACGGCACCCGGGAGGACGCGATCGTGATGGTCCGTCGGCTCGACTCCCGCCCCCCGCATGGATGAGCGGCAGCGGCAGGCCTGGCATGCCCTCGGGCTCGGGCCGGTGTGGCGACTGAGGGCGACCTCGGCA
>Ga0169931_10009447_pt1 | contig 14058 bp, 12 predicted proteins | sample Kivu_15m_20L_FD_129675 | JGI IMG/M metagenome (GOLD analysis project Ga0169931, IMG submission 129675) | Freshwater microbial communities from Lake Kivu, Western Province, Rwanda to study Microbial Dark Matter (Phase II) - Kivu_15m_20L... | ecosystem: Environmental > Aquatic > Freshwater > Lake...
CGTAGGCGTGGTAGCGCCAGTCGGGCGGGTAGAACGCGTTGGGGCCGTTGCGCACGTACAGGCCGTTCAGGTCGGTGGGCACCTCGCCGATCACCGGCATGTCCTCGAAGTGGGCCTCGTCGTGCACCGGCGCGTTGTTGCCGTCCAGCGCCGGGATGTCGTGCACCGGCAGGTCCTCGATCTTCATCGCGTCGTCTCCTTGCGCCCCGCGTTGGCGGGCAACCACCGGATGGTGGACAAGGGCGGGCGCCGGTGGCGGCCGGGTTTCGATATATTGGCTGCTGTTTCGATATGTCATCCATCTTGACCCGATGAACCCGACCCCGCCCCGCCGCGTGCCCGCCGGCCTGAGCGAGCACGGCGGCGACCGCCAGTTCGCCACCACCCTGGCCCGGGGCATGGAGCTGCTGCGCTGCTTCACGCCCGCCGAGCCGCTGCTGGGCAACCGCGAGCTGTCGCGTCGCCTCGGGCTGCCGGCGGCCACGGTCTCGCGGCTGACCTACACGCTGGTGGCCATGGGCTACCTGGCGCAGGACGAGCATCAGGGCCGGTACCGGCTGGGTTCGGCGGTGCTCTCGCTCGGCTACCCGCTGCTGGAGCTGTTCGACATCCGTCGGCGGGCGCGGCCGCTGATGCTCGAGCTGGCGCGCGCCACCGGCGGCTCGGTGTCGATCGGCGTGCGCGACCGGCTCAACATCGTGTACATCGAGGCGATCCGCGCCGACACCAAGCGGGTCTACCCGCTGGACGTGGGCACCGCGCATTCGCTGGCCGGTACCGCGATCGGGCGGGCGTTCCTGATGTCGTGCCCGCCCCCCGAGCGCGAGGCGCTGCTGAACCAGCTGCGGCTGAAGGCGCCCGCCGAGTGGGCGCGCCACGGCACGGAGGTGATGCGCAACGTAGCGGCCTACCCGCGCCACGGCTGCTGCGTGTCGGTGGGCGAGATCTACCCCGACGTGCAGGCGGTGGCGGTGCCGCTGGGCCGGATCGACCGCGGCGAGCCGGCGGCGCTGAACTGCTCGTTCCAGGGGCGGGCCCTGGACCGGGACTGGCTGATCGGGCAGATCGGGCCGCAGCTGCAGACGCTGGCGCGTCGGCTGATGTGAGCGGGAGCCGGTCGGGCCCACCGGGTGCGCAGCACCCGGTGGGCCCGGTGCCGGATCGGAAGCCGCAACGGCGGTGGCTCGCCGACCGGCTCGTCGACCCGGCCGGCCAGGGATGCACCCTGCGCCGGCTTCCCGCCCCGGGTTCAGCGACCGTCAGCGACCGTCGCGGCGGGCCTGGCCGCGCGCGTTGGCCGAGCGCGCATGCGCCGCGATCTTCCGGCCCCGGACCGCCACCACCTTCGAGACGGCGGTGGCCGGGCGCTGGCCGCGCGCGGCGGGAATCTTGGCGGGCGCCTTCGGGCTGGACTTGCGTGCAGCCGGCCCGGCGGCCGCTGCCTTGACCGCTGCGGCGGCGGGTGCGGGGGGCGCCTTGGCCGCCTGTTTCGCGGCGCGGGCGCCGGCCTTGGCGGCCGCCTTGCGGGCCACCGACTTCTTCGGGGAGGCGGGCTCGGCGGCGGGCTTGGGCGTGGCGCGCCGGGTGGGCGACTGGCGGGCGGCGGTGGACCGGGCGGCTGCAGCCTCGGCCCTGGCCTCGGCCTTGGCGGCCGCAGCCTCCACCTTGGCGAGCCGGGCCTCGAAGCGCTTCAGGGTCTCGTCGAAGAGCTTCGCCTTCTGCTCGGTGCGCTGGTTGGCCGCGCCGGTGTTGCCGCGCTTGGTGCCGGTGGCTGCCCGGGTGACCATCGACTGGCGGCGGAACAGGTCGGCGTTCTTGTCGCGCAGGGTCCGCGCCCGCGCGATCTTGCTGCGCAGCTGCGCGGCGGTGAGTCCGACCACCTGGTCGGCGCTCGAGGCCACCACGAGTTGCAGTTCCGTCGCGTTGCAGAGCTTCTGGGCCTGGGCACGGTTGTACGGCATTGAGAGTCGTCCTGGGAAGGGTACCGAAGGAGCCGCCGAGTGTACCGTCGCGGCGGCGCGCGCAATCGGATCTTGCGGCGCGGCGCCACCGGATCGGCGCAGCCGCCCGGCCCGGCGGGCGCCGTCGCTACCGCGACGCCCGCGCGGCCAGCGCCTCGTCCCTGACCGAGAGCTCCCGGTCGGTGAGGTCCTCGGGCGCGGCGTCGGCCAGCCAGGCCGCGATCCGCGCCGGCCATTCCGGGGGCAGCAGCTCGGCGCGCGGCACGCGACTGACCTCGTTCAGGCCCGACTCGCGGATCCGGCCCTGCATGTCGGTGTCGACCATACCGGGCTGGAAGCTGTAGGCGCGCACGCCCCGCGCGCCGTACTCGGTGGCCACGCTGCGGGTGAGCATCGCCAGCGCGGCCTTGGTGCTGCAGTAGGCCGACCAGCCCTCCCGCGGCCGCAGCGCGGCGCCACTCGACAGGTTCAGCACCACGCCGCCGCCCTGCGCGAGGAACGCGGGAAGGGCGGCGCGGATCACGAAGTACGGGCCCGAGAGGTTCACCGCGACCGATCGCACCCACTGCGCCGATGGCACGTCGCCCAGCAGCCCGATCGGCTCGATGGTGGCGGCGTTGTTCACCACGATGTCGAGCCGGCCGCAGGTCTGCAGGGTCTCGGCCACGGCCTGGTGCACCGACGGCTCGTCGGCGACCTCGCAGCGCACCACCGGGCAGGCCACGCCGAGGTCGAGCACCTGGCGGGCCACCGGCGTGGCGGCCGCCGGGTCGCGGATGGCGAGCACCGGGACGATGCCGCGCCGCGCGAGGGCAAGCGCGATCGCCGCGCCGATGCCGCGCCCGGCGCCGGTCACGAAGGCCACTTTCGATGCGATGGGAGTCATGGCGGCGGGCTGTGCGGCGAGGTCGCGGATCAGGCGGGCCGCGGCGCGCCGGCCATCGCGCCGGGGCGCGGCAGCAGCAGCGCGGCAGCGACCGCAGCCGCGGCGGCCAGGGCGAACAGCGTGTAGAGCAGGCCGAAATGGCCGTCGCGGTCGTAGAGGTCGCCGGCCAGCCGGACGGTGAGCCCGGCCACGCCCAGCGCCAGCACGAACTTCGCCCCGAACGCCACCGAGCGCCAGCGGAATGGGGTGTAGCGGGCCACCAGCAGGTTCTCGGCTGCCGAGAAGGCGGTCAGCGCGAACATCGTCCAGGCGGCCAGGCCTACCAGCGTCACGCCGGTGGTGCCTACCATGACCGCCACCGGGCCGATGATCAGCGCCCAGAACACCAGGTAGATGGTGCGCGCCGAGTACCGGTCGGCCAGCCAGCCGCCCACCACCGAGCTGAACGAGGCCAGGCCGATCACCAGCCCGACGATGGCCCCGATCGCGGTGTAGCTGCCCGCCAGCGATGCGCCCAGGCCGTCCTCGAACAGCTTGGGCATGGTGCTGGTGAGGCCGCCGTAGACGAAGCCGCTGGCGGTCATCGTGAGGGTGAGGATCAGGAACACCCGCACGGCCGCGCCGGCCTCGGGCGGCGGCGGGGGCACCCGGTCGGCGCCCGCGTCGCCGATCGCGCCGCGCCACCACAGCAGTGCCAGCGCCGCCCCCGCCAGCAGCGCGGCCGCGCCGGGCAGCAGGAAGGCGGCGCGCCACGAGACGTAGTCGATCATCGCACCGACGAACACCGGCGCGAGCGCGCTGCCCACGCCGCCGAACACGCCGTTGACCCCGAGCGCCATGCCCTGCTGGCGCGACCAGGCCAGCAGCCAGGCGATGCCCACCGGGTGGTAGATAGACGCGAACGCGCCGATCAGGGTCAGACCGATCCAGAGGTCGGTGGCGGTGTCGGCCAGCCCGGTGACCAGGGCCCCGGCGCCGATGCCCGCGAAAAACAGCACCATCATGCCGGTCGGGCTGTAGCGGTCGGCCAGCCAGCCGGCCGGCAGCGCACACACGCCGTACAGGATCAGGCCCAGGCTCGAGAGTGCGAGCATCTCGCCGAAGGGCAGGCCGAACACCCCCGGCAGGTGCAGCACCGCGGTGGCGTACAGCAGCGTGAACAGGTGGGTGAACAGATGGCCGACGTTGGAGAAATTCGCCACCAGCCGCGGATCGGGCGCGGCGGAATCTGGATGCGTGTGCATGTCGGCCCCGGGAAGACTCCGGCGCGCGGGGCCGCCTCGCCGATGCCCCGGAAGTCCGGGCCGGTGGCGTCCGCCGCGCTGCGGAGCCGATCTTACCGGGCGGCAGGCGTGCCCGCGAAGCCGGCGTGCCGATCCGAAGCCGGTGCCGCCGCCGGCGGCCCGCCGCCGGGCGCGCCCCGCCGCGGCAGCGCCCGGTCGGCGGCGGCGCGCATCGCGGTGATCGCCTGCAGCGCTCCCGCCAGCGAGAAGCGCGGGACGATGAAGCGGTCGCCCTCCAGCGGGAACGCGAACGCGATCCCCTGCGAGTGCCGGACCTGGTGGTCGATGGAGGCGAAGTTGGTGAACACATAGCGGTACAGCGCGCGGCCCCGCTCGTCGCGGCCCTCGAGCCGGCCGGCACACTCGATCTCGACCGCATTGGCGCTGCTGTCGGAGTTGGCCAGCGTCACGTAGCGTTCGCCGGCGATGCAGCGCACCGGCAGCGCGATCAGGTAATGGCAACGGCCGTCGGTGGGGTTGCACCACTGGCCGAAGAGGTGGCCGCTGGCGTCGGAGGTGGCGGCGAAGTACGACCCCTCGGTCCGGTACGACCAGTCGCCCACCGTACCGGCCAGCGCCGTGCCGGCCAGCAGCAGCCCCGCGGCCCCTGCGATCGCATGGATGATCCGGATCATCGTCGTCATCGTACAGTCCTGTCTGGATGGCAGGCACCGTATCCGTCCGCTGTGGCGGTGGTGCTGATCTGCGTCAACGGTGGGCGTGCCGCACGGTCGGCAGGTACGACGGCCGGGGCTTGGCCGCCCGCACTCCAGCCGGCAGACTGCGGGTCCGGGCAGCCGCCGGGCCGGGTGGCATCCGCCTGGAAGGGGACCGATGAGCCTGATCCTGAAGCAGCCGATCACCGGCCCGGCCGCCTGGAGGGGCTGCGACCTCGCCGGCGACCGGTCCTGGGTCCACCGGCTGTCCGTCGCGGCGGTCGCCTGCATCGACGCCGCGCTGGCGCGGGTCAGGGCCCGCGGCCTGCGCTTCCCGGGGTTCACGAAGGACGACTTCCCGCTGGGAGCCCTGCGCGCCGACCTCGACCGGATCGCCGATGAGCTCGAGAACGGCCGCGGTTTCCTGCTGCTGCACGGCCTGCCGGTGGGCCGCTACACCGACGACGACATCGCGATCGTCGACTACGGGCTGGGTCTGCACCTGGGCGAGCCGGTGCGGCAGGACCCGAAGGGCGACCTGCTGGGGGAGGTGATGGCGGTGGGCGAGGCCACGCTCAGGACCACCCGCGTCTACGCGACCGACCTGCACCTGTCTTTCCACTGCGATCCGTCCGACGTGGTGGGGCTGCTGTGCGTGCGTCGCGCGCGGGCGGGCGGGCTGAGCAGCCTGGTGAGCGTGGCAGCGATCTACAACGCGCTCCTGGCATGCCACCCGGAGCTGCTCGGCCTGTACGACCGGCCGATGTACTTCGCCCATCTCTGCGAGCCGCTGCCGAGCCGGTCGCCGATCTTCAGTCACCAAGACGGCCAGCTCAGCTGCCGCTACCTGCGCCAGTACCTGGAGCTGGGTCACGAGATCCGCCTGGACATGATGCTCGAGCCCGGCGACCTGCAGTTCGCGAACAACGGCGCGGTCCTGCAGGCGCGCACCGCGTTCGAGGACGAGCCCGACCCGGCGCTGCGCCGCCGGATGCTGCGGCTGTGGCTGAAGATGCCGAACGCGCGCACGCTGGCCCCGGAGTTCCCGGGGCGCAACGGTTTCCCGGCGCCGCTGGCGACGGCCTGAGCGCGGTCAGATCCCGACCACCCCGCGGCCGTCGTCGCGGGCGGCCTCGTCGAGGTGGCGGCAGCAGCCGAGCAGGCTGACCTCATGCGGCGGCTCGGCCCCGAGGATCGACACCGAGGTGTTCGACAGGCGCTCGGGCACCACGGTGCCGGCGGGCAGGCGCACGTGTTCGGTCAGCGCCAACCGGATCACCAGACCGTGGGTGACCACCAGGACGTCGCCGCCGGCGTCGCGCCGAAGCGCGCGGATCCAGTCCATCGCCTGCGCCACGCGTGCGCGGAACTCGGCCATCGATTCGCCGCCGGGCGCGCCGCGCTCGTCGGCCACCGGATCGAAGCCCAGCTCGTCGAACCGGCGCCCGCGCAGCAGCCCGAAGCTGCGCTCGCCCAGCAGCGGACTCTGGATCACCGGCACGCCGGTGGCTGCCGAGACCGCCTCGGCGGTCTGGCGGGCGCGGGCCATGTCGCTGGCCGCGATCGCCGCCGGCGGGCGGTTGGCGAAGCGGGCGGCCAGGGCCCGCGCCTGACGGCGGCCGTGATCGCCGAGCGGCGTGTCGGGCCACTGCAGGACGCGGGCGGCGTTCAGGTCGGTCTCGCCGTGCCGGATCAGGACGATGCTCAAGGGCTGCCTTCGGGGTGGGTGACGCAGGGGTGGGTGATGAAGACGGGGGCTGCCCGCGTGCCGGCCCTGCGGGGCTGCCGTGCGGCGGCCGGCCGGGTTCGGCGGCGGGTGCCGCACGGTTCAGCGGGCGACGGTCACCTCCACCCGGCGTGCCTCGCGGTCGGGGCCGCTGCCCTGGGTCTGCTGCGGCTCGGCGAGCATGATCCGGTCGGCGGCGACGCCTTCGCGGATCAGCACCCCGCGCACCGATTGCGCGCGGCGCAGTGCCAGCGCGGCGTTTGTCTCGGCCGAGCCACGCCGGTCGTGGAAGCCGCTGACCAGCGCCAGGGCGTCGGGCTCGGCCTGCAGATAGGCGAGCACCGGCGCCAGGGCCGGGCCCACTTCGCCCTGCGGCCAGGCCTGGTCGGTCCTGAAGAACAGGCGGGCGACCGGTGCGCCGGGCACCGGACGAGGGGTGTCGGGGGCAGCCTCGGCGGCGACCGCTGCGCGACCGTTCGCGGCTGCGCCCTCGGCCGCGCCGGCGGTGTCGCCGGTTGCGTCGGCGCCAGGGAGGGTGCGCGCGTCGGCGCCCGGTGTTGCCCCGGCCAAGGCGCTGTGTGCCCCGGCCGGCGCGCCGGTGCCGGGGGCCGCTGAATCGAGGGCGCCGGCACCCGCTCGCGCGCCGTCGAGCGGCGCGGCAGCGCTGTTCGCCGCCGGGCCTGCCCCCCCGCCCGCGGGCGGGCGGGCTGGTTCGCGCGCCAGCGGCGGTTCGGCCGGCGGGGCGAACGGCCCTGCCGGACCCGCCGCACTGGCCGGACCCAACGCGCCGCGCCATGCGCCCGGGCCGCTGCCCACCGTCCAGAGCAGCAGCAGCAGGGCGAGCAGCGCCACGGTGCCGATCGCGTACACGCGGTTCAGGGTCTGCCAGGCGTCCTCGACCAGGCGACGCGGCGCGCCGTCGATAGGATTCGCCTCGAAAGTGCTGGCGGTCATGGTGGGGTCCTCCGGTTCAGCGCCGGCCGGCGGTCAGCGAGTCCTGCAGCGATCTCAGCTCGTTCCACCGACCGTCGGCGGCCAGCCGCGCCTGCTCGGGCCAGGTGGTGGGGTCGGCGATCCGGTAGGCCGGGCCGTGGCCGTCGAGGATCTCGCGCAGCGTGCCCGGCGAGGCCTGCGCGAGCGCGCCGAACGAGCCCAGACCGCGGGCGCGCAGCAGGTCGGCGATGCTGGGGCCGATCCCCTCGACGATCTCGATGTCGGTGTCGCCGGCCATCGCGAAGCCGGCCGCGCCGGCGCGTGCCAAGCGGCGTGCCTCGGCCAGCTGGCCGGCCTGCACGGTGGCCAGCGCCTGCAGGTGCTCGATCCGTTGACGCAGCGCGCGCACCGGGTCGTGGGCCGCGGATTGCGCCGGCGCTGCGGCGGCTGGGAGCGGGTCGGTGGCGTGCGCCGGCCCGGCGGGAGCCGGCGCCGGTTGCGGCGCGCTGGCGACCCGGTCGGCAAGCACCCGGGCGAGCGTCTCGAAATGTTCGACCCGCAGTCGCTGGGCCCGCAGCGCCGCCTCGCGCTCGGCGATGGCGGCGCGGTCGGGCACCGGCCGCTCGACGACCCGCTCCACGATGCGCTCGACCGGTTTCTCGATCACGCGGTCGAGCGTGCGGGTGACCACCTTCTCCACCACCCGCGGCGGCGCCGCGAGCAGTTCGTCGATTCGCGCCTGCAGCCCCGGGATGACGGCGACCCGGGACTCCAGCGCCGGCACCGCCGCGGCACGCGCCTCGAGGTCGCCCAGCCGCTCCAGCTGGCCTTCGAGCGCAGCGATTCGCGCGACGTGCAGCGGGTTGTCGACGACCCGTTCCACGATCTGGATCACCGGCTCGGTGAGCAGCCGTTGCGATGAGCGCCCGATCCACCAGGCGGCGACCCAGCCCAGCAGAGCCCCGAGCACGACCCACCACAACAGACCGTCGACCCACGTCATAGCGCCCTCCCTTCGCGGCCGAGCCGCGCTCCGACTGCGATCCCGGTGGGGGCGCGCCCTGCCGCGCCACGCGGCGCGGCGCCCCGACCCGTCGGGCGCGAGTATAGGCGCCTCGGGGGCGTCGGACGACCGGCCGTGACTTCGATCAATCCGGTCGTCCGGCCGCTGTGGCACTTTCGGGCTCCCGGGCGCGGGGGCGTGACCGGCCCGCCCGGGGCCCGGGTGTAAACTCGGCACCCCCCGAAAAATGAACGTCGCATGTCGCCTCGGGTGACGTCACCGATTCCGGCCCGGCCGGCCGCGCCCGTTGGGCACGGCTGCGCCCCGCACGGATCCCTCATCTCCCCACGGAGTGTCCGATGAACAACGCGTACGTCGCACCGGCGAGCCCCGCCCGCACGAACGCCCCCGATCACGTCCGGCACCAGGGCTTGATCGACTGGGTCGACTCCATCGCGGCGCTCACCCGCCCCGACCGCATCGTCTGGGCCGATGGCTCTGCGCACGAGCACGACCGGCTGTGCGCCGAGATGGTGGCCGCCGGCACCCTGCACCGGCTGAACGACGCCAAACGCCCGAACTCGTATCTCGCCCGGTCGGATCCCGGCGACGTGGCGAGGGTCGAGGACCGCACCTTCATCTGCTCCGAGCGCCGGGAGGATGCCGGCCCCACCAACCACTGGACCGATCCGGCCGAGATGCGCCGGATCATGGCCGGGCTGTTCGACGGCTGCATGCGCGGGCGCACGATGTACGTGATCCCGTTCTCGATGGGCCCGATCGGCTCGCCGATCGCCCACGTGGGCATCGAGATCACCGACAGCCCGTACGTGGTGGTCAGCATGCGCACGATGACCCGGGTGGGTCGGGAAGTGTTCGACGTGCTCGGCGAGGACGGCGGCTTCGTGCCCTGCGTGCACTCGGTGGGGATGCCGCTGGCGCCCGGCCAGGTCGACGTGCCCTGGCCGTGCAACCCGACGAAGTACATCGTCCACTACCCCGAGACCCGCGAGATCTGGTCGTACGGCTCGGGCTACGGCGGCAACGCGCTGCTCGGCAAGAAGTGCTTCGCGCTGCGCATCGCCTCGAACATGGGCCGCCAGGATGTGTCCGCCGGCGGCATCGGCTGGCTGGCCGAGCACATGCTGATCCTGGGCGTGACCTCGCCCGAGGGCCGCAAGTATCACGTGGCCGCGGCGTTCCCGTCGGCCTGCGGCAAGACCAATTTCGCGATGCTGATCCCGCCCGCCGCGCTGGGCGGCTGGCAGGTGACCACCATCGGCGACGACATCGCCTGGATCAAGCCGGGCGCCGACGGCCGCCTGTATGCGATCAACCCCGAGGCCGGCTATTTCGGCGTCGCACCGGGCACCAACGAGAAGACCAACTTCAACTGCATGGCGTCGCTGACGGCGAACGTGATCTTCACGAACGTCGCGCTGACCGACGACGGCGATGTCTGGTGGGAGGGCATGACGAAGGAGCCGCCTGCGCACCTGACCGACTGGCAGGGCCAGGACTGGACGCCCGCCGACGGTCGCGCCGGCCGCAAGGCGGCCCACCCGAACGCACGCTTCACGGTGGCTGCGGCGCAGAATCCGGTGATCGATCCCCGCTGGGATGACCCGGCCGGCGTGGCCATCGACGCGTTCATCTTCGGCGGTCGCCGCTCCACCACCGTGCCGCTGGTCACCCAGGCCCGCAACTGGGTCGAGGGCGTGTACATGGCCGCCACCATGGGTTCCGAGACGACCGCCGCGCAGGCCGGCGCGCAGGGCGTCGTGCGCCGCGACCCCTTCGCGATGCTGCCGTTCTGCGGCTACAACATGGCCGACTACTTCCGGCACTGGCTCGACCTCGGCCACCGGCTGCAGGTCGCCAAGGCGAAGCTGCCGGCGATCTTCTGCGTGAACTGGTTCCGCACCGACGACCAGGGCCGCTTCGTCTGGCCGGGCTACAGCGAGAACATGCGCGTGCTGCAGTGGATGATCGGCCGCATCGAGGGCACGGCCGGGGCCGCCGAGCATGTGTTCGGCTTCTCGCCGCGCTACGAGGACCTCGACTGGCGCGGCCTGGCATTCGGGCGGGCCGACTTCGATCGCATCACCGCAATCGACAAGGCGCAGTGGCAGCGTGAGTTCGAGCTGCACGCCGAGCTGTTCGGCACGCTCGCCCACGGCCTGCCCCACCAGCTGCCCGATACCAAGGCGGCCCTGGAGAAGCGGCTGGCAGCGTAAGCGGGCGCTTGCATCGCCGTGAGGGTCTGGGTGGCACGACCGCCCGGCTGCGGGCGGCGCCCGGGGCGCCACCGGCCAGTCGGGCGTCGCGGCCGGCTCTCGGCCCGTCCAAGGCCGGGGCCGGCCGCGCCGCGACTACTGCGGCTGAATGCCGGCCGCGTCGATCAGGGCCTTCCAGCTGACCAGGTCGCTCTCGATGACCTTGCGGAACTCGGCCGGCGTGGTGGGGATCGGCGGCGGGCCGTTCTGCTTCTCGGCGAAGAAGGCCACCGTCTCGGGCTGGACGCACCAGCGGTTGAGCACGGTGCTGATGCGCTGGGTCAACGCCTCGGGCATGCCCGGCGGTCCGAACAGGCCGTACCAGCTCTGCGCTTCCAGCACGAGGCCCTGCTGGGGCAGGGTGGGCACGTCGGGGATCTGCGGCAGGCGGGTCTGCGAGATCGCGGCGATGGGGCGCACCCGCCCCGAGCGGATGTGGGGCAGCGGCGAGGCCGAGTCGATGGTGGCGATGGGCATCACGCCGGAGATCACATCGGGCGGGATCTGGGCCACGGTCTTGTAGGGCACGTGGGTCAGATCCATGCCGGTCTGCTTCTTCAGGTGCTCCATCACCAGGTGGCCGCCCGAGCCGATGCCCCACGACGCGTAGCTGAGACCGGGCTTGGATTTGACGTAGGCCACGAGCTCGGCCATGTTCTTCACCGGCAGCTCGGGATTGACGATGATCATGTTCCCGCCGCCGCCGCCGATGCGCCCGATGGGCGTGAAGCCGAGCGGGTCGACCACCGGCTTGAGCATCAGCAGCTTGTTGGCCACCGTGGCGGCGGTGAAGGACACCAGCAGGGTGAAGCCGTCGGGCGCGGCGCGCGCCACCTCGGCCGCCGCGACCAGGCCGGTGGCGCCCGGGCGGTTCTCCACGATGAACTGGGCGCCGAGCTCCTTCGAGAGGCCATCGGCCATGAAACGCGCGAACACATCGGCGCCGCCGCCCGCGCCGCTGGGCAGCACCAGCCGCACCGGCTTGCCGGCGGGCCAGGCCTGCTGGGCGAATGCGGCCGGCGAGAGCGCCGCGCCACCCGCCAGCACGGCGAGCGAGGCCAGCGCGGCGCGGCGCGGCGGCGACGAAGGACGGGTACGACGGGTCATTCGGCTGTCTCCTGTGGGTGGGGCGCGGGCTCGCCCGGTCCGGCGGCCGCTGCTCGTTGCGAGCGGCGTATCGTAGGCTCACCTGTTATGACAGGTCAACGGGTGAGCCGGCGCTGCCCGCAGCGGGCCTGCCTCCGGCCGCTCGTACCGGCCGGGGCATGGCTGGCGCGGCCGGGGCCGTGCCTCAGGGCGCGGCGGGGGCTGGCGCGGGCAGTCGGGCGAACCGCGCCACGTTGACCGCGCTGGCGATCAGCAGTGCCTGGAAGAGTGCGATGCCCACCCACACTGCGGCGGTCATGCCGTGGTCCATCAGCCCGCCGAACACCAGGGGTGCGATGGCCATGCCGGCATCGAGGCCGGAGTAGACCGTGCCGTAGACCCGGCCGGTGGCGCCCGGCGGGGCCGCGCGGCGCACCAGCAGATCGCGCGAGGGACCGGCCATGCCCGACGACAGCCCCATCAGGGCGAACAGCGCAGGCACCGCCCAGGCTGGCACCGGCAGCAGCGCGAGCGCCAGCGCGAACAGCCCGGCCAGGCCGTAGCCGACGGCGATCACCGGCGCCGCCCGCTCGGGGCGCGCCGCCACGAATCCGCCCAGCACCAGTCCGGCCGCTCCCGCCAGCATGTAGACGGTCAGGCACAGCGCGACCCACTGCGGCGCCACCTGGTGCAGCCGGCCGGCCGCCTCGGGGCCGAAAGCCTGGATGCCGCCGAAGCCGATCGCCAGGGTGAAGAAGAACACGAAGCTCATCCAGACCGCCGGCAGGCGCAGAAACGCCAGGCTCGATTCGCCGCCGGCGGCCACGTTGCGCCGGTTGGCGTGGACCATGCCCAGCCGCCCGACCGGCCGACCGGCCAGCAGCGCCCGGTCGCGCCATACGGGCACGGCGATCAGCAGCGCCAGCACACCAGCGGCGGCGACCGCCGTGCGCCAGCCGGCCAGCTGGGTGATTCCCACCAGGAACACCGGCGCGGCGGCCCAGCCGAGGTTGCCGGCGATACCGTGCACCGCATAGGCGTGGGCCAGCCGTGGCGGCGCGATGCGGGCGTTCAGGATGGCGTAGTCGACCGGGTGGAACGCCGAGTTGCCGAGCCCCGCCAGACCGCAGCCCAGCAGCAGCATCGCGTAGCCGGGTGCGGCCGCAATCGCGAACGCGCCCAGCGCGAGCGAGGCCAGGCTGGCCAGCAGCACCGGGACCGGGCCGATCCGGTCGACGACGAAGCCGGCGAGCGCCTGGCCGATGCCGGAGACCACGAAGAACACCGTCATCAGCGCGCCCAGTTCGGCGTAGCTGAGGTCGAAGGCCACCTTCAGCCACGGGAACAGCGGCGCGACGATCAGGTGGAAGAAGTGCGAACACGCGTGCCCGAGCGACACCACGCCCACGATCCGGGTGTCGGCGCCGCGCGGGGCCGGAGCCGTTGCTGACATTGCGCCAGCATAGCCGAGGCGGCGGGCCGCCGCCGGGCGCCGTCGCCAGGATCCGGCACGGATACGGCTCAGCGCCCCCGGTAGCGCGGCGGGCGCTTTTGCAGGAACGCGTCGACGCCCTCGGCGAAATCCTCGGACAGCTGCGCGAGCAGGTACTGGTCGCGGTCGAGCGCGGAGGTGGCGGCGGCCAGCGCGTTGGCATAGGCGTCGATGCCCGCCTTGCACATGCGCAGCTGGACCGGCGGCATCGAGGCCGCCCGCGCCGCCCACTGCAGCGCGTGCGCCAGTGCCGACCCGGCCGGCACGCACTCGTCCACCAGCCCCCAGGCGGCGGCCCGGCGGGCGTCGAGCCGCTCGGCGAGCATCACCAGCCGCTTGGTGCGCGCCGGCCCCACCAGGTTGACCAGCCGCGGCACCGAGCCCCAGCTCATGTTCATGCCGCGCTCGATCTCGGGCACGTAGAAGGTGGCCGAGTCGCCCGCCACCCGCAGGTCGAGGGCCGCGGCCAGCGCCACCCCGCCGCCGATGCACCAGCCCTCGGCCGCCAGCACGGTCAGGGCCTCGATGCGCTCCCAGGCCGCGCACAGCCGGGGGCCGAGCGACAGGGCCTCGCGCCGCTCGGCCAGCGGCAGCGCGCGCACCGCGCCTGCATCGCGCAGGTCGAAGCCGTAGGTGAAGGTGTCGGGGCGGCCGGTGAGCACCACCGCCGCCACCGCCGGATCCCGCTGCAGCGCGGTGGCCGTCTCGAGCAGCGCGCGCATCGCGCGCAGCGACAGCGGGTTGGCGCGCTCGGCC
>Ga0169931_10009448_pt1 | contig 14058 bp, 11 predicted proteins | sample Kivu_15m_20L_FD_129675 | JGI IMG/M metagenome (GOLD analysis project Ga0169931, IMG submission 129675) | Freshwater microbial communities from Lake Kivu, Western Province, Rwanda to study Microbial Dark Matter (Phase II) - Kivu_15m_20L... | ecosystem: Environmental > Aquatic > Freshwater > Lake...
ATCCGGCGACTTCACCGTCCTGCGCAATGCGATTGGGCATTTTTCCTCCGACCGGCGGATCCAGGCCTTGCTGATCGCTTTCAGCTTCGGGGCCTTTATTGAGGGCGCCGCGGGATTTGGAACGCCGGTCGCGATTTCAGCCGCGATGCTGATTGGGCTCGGGTTTCGTCCGCAGGAAGCAGCTGGTCTCGCGCTGATCGGCAACACAGCGCCGGTCGCCTTCGGGGCGCTTGGTACACCGCTGATCGCGCTGGCGTCCGTGACGGGGCTGCCACTCGAGTCCTTGAGCGCGGCGGCTGGGCGCATTCTTCCCTTCTTCTCGCTGCTGATTCCCTTTTGGCTGGTCTGGATCATGGCCGGGCGCAAAGCGATGCTCGAGATCTGGCCCGCCTGTCTTGTCGTTGGCGGCAGCTTCGCAATCACCCAGTTCCTCGTCAGCAATTTTCATGGGCCATGGCTGGTCGACATTGTCAGCGCGATCATTTCGATGCTCGCCCTCTGTTTGCTTCTCCGCTACTGGAGTCCGCGAGAGGTTTGGACGTTTGTCGACGAGCAAGCGGGCTCGACAGCGGAGTTAAAGAAGGCTGCGGACTTCTCGCGCCCAAAAGGTGATGGCGGAGTCGGCGCCGTGTCCCGGAGCCGGTTGGTCGCCGCATGTCTCCCGTGGGTGTTGCTGTCAGTCTTTGTATTCGCCTGGGGCGTGCCGCAGGTGAAACAGTTTCTCAACGGAGGAACGAGCGAAGCGCCCAATCTGCTGCAGGGGATCAGCAAGCTCGAGTTCCCTGTCTACCTGCTTCATGATGCCGTCGTGCGAGTACCGCCGGTGGTGGCTAGCTCCAAGCCGGAGCCGGCGATTTTCAAGTTCGACTGGTTAGCGGCCACGGGAACAAGCTTGTTGCTCGCGGGAATCGTCAGCGGGCTTTGCCGAGGCTTTGGGCTGCGCCAGTTGGGGTCGATTTATTGGAGAACGGTTAAGCGAGTGAAGTTCTCGCTGCTGACGATCGCGGCGATGCTTGCGCTGGGATTCGTGACCAAAGCTGCGGGCATCGACGCGACGATGGGCTTGGCGTTTGCTTCTACCGGGGCGTTATTTCCGTTTTTCAGTGCAATGCTCGGCTGGCTAGGTGTTGCGCTCACCGGCAGCGACACGTCTTCGAATGTGCTATTCGGAGGATTGCAAAAAATCACAGCCGAACAACTCGGGCTTAATCCCATCCTTACGGCAGCGGGGAACACGACAGGCGGGGTGATGGGTAAGATGATCGACGCCCAAAGCTTGGTGGTCGCATCGGTGGCGACGGGGCGGCATGGTTCCGAGGGAGAGATTCTTCGCTACGTCTTTTGGCATAGCATCGTGTTGGCCGCAATGGTTGGCGGGGTGATCATGGCCTATGCCAGGCTGCTGCCCGATTGGATCCCGAAGTGATTGGCCTGGAGTGGCTGGAGATTGCGGCGACATCGCCGCTCGCAACCTGCCTTGGAAAGCGCGGGGGACTCCGACCACGGCTTTATGATTGAACCTTGAGCTCGTTGGTGTTGGCTTTTTGAATAAAGGAGTGAATCGCACAGATGAGCGAGTATCAAATCGTCATGTTTCGTGCAATCGACCGACCGCTTACAGATAAGCAGTTGGAGTTTATGGACCGTCAATCCTCCCGTGCGGAATTCACCCGTTGGCAATTCGCGGTCGAGTATCACTACAGCTCTTTTCGTGGTGACATCGATGGAATGCTTCGCAACGGCTACGACATCTTTTTGAACTACACGAATTATGGCGAGCGAGAAATTCGAATTCGTTTGCCGAACGGACTGCCGTTTCCGAAAAATGTTTGGCCGAAGTACTTCGACGGAGATAAGCACGATTGGACTGCTGACAAGTCAGGCAAGGGAGGCAGCCTGCGAATCTCGCAGTGTCTTGAGAATTCGGAATCGGGGCCTGAAGATTTTGATCAATGTCTCGACGCTGCTGCAAAACTTCGAGAGGTGCTGATCGCTGGCGACCTGCGCGGACTTTATCTGGTTTGGCTTTGCGGTTCGTCCAACGTATACGAAGAAGATGGAGCAGAGTTAGAGCCACCCGTTCCACACGGATTGGGCGAACTGCCCGAGCCAGCCCAAGCCATACTCAACTTCTTCGATATTGATTCGCTCTTGCTTGATGCTGCGGCAGCGGGCATTCCTGCCTTTGATCCTCAAGCCGGCAGGACTGAGGCTGTGAATTTCTGGCTTGATTCAATTGCCGAACCCCGCCGTGCTGACTTGATTCGGCGTTTGGTCTCTGAGGATCCGGCTGCCTTGAAAGAAGAGCTGCTTGAAGAGATTCGAGGCAGCAAGCAGAGCGCCACTTGGCCGGTTTCACCCCCGACTCGCAGCATCAATCAATTGTTTGAAAAGTGCGAGTTGCTGCGTCAAAGGGAGGATGAAAAAGAACGCCAGCTCGCGGTTGCGAAAGAAAAGCGGGAAGCTGCCAAGGTTGAGAAGGCTCGGCAGGCCAGAATGGTAGAAATGAAATCCGCCCCGGGACCTTGGCTGGAGAAGGCCTCCAAGTTAGTCGAGGGACGCGGCAAGGAGAATTATTGTGAAGCGGCCCAGTTAATTGCCGAAATCCGGGAAGCTCTCGGCGGTAACGAAGGGGAGCGGATCGCGCGTAAACATGCCGCTCACTTGGTTCAGAAGTATCCGACATTGCAATTGCTGCGGTCATCCTTGAAGAAACAAGGATTGTTGAGCTGACAGGCCAGTATCCGACGGCATTCTTAGACCATGGGGAGATTGCCCAAATGACAAAGAAAAAAGCTAGTTCAAGGAATTCGCCTTCGATCCAGAAGCGACCGAGGAAGAAGCCGACCACTTCGAATTCGACAACCAAACGTCGTTGTGGGCTGTGCGGTAAGACCAGGAAACTGGTCAAGACGGAATGTTGCGGGAACTGGATCTGCGACGACGAGGACAGCTATGTCATGTTCTCTTATGCTCGGAACAGTTGTTCCCGAAACCACAGGCGATACACACTGTGCAACTTCCATTTCAACGAGCAGCATCAGGGTAATTGGCAAGATTGCCAGAAGTGCCGGGACAGTTTTGGCACGGAGATGTATGTTTACTATGGCACGAGCGAGTTTAACTTTGAAGTGTTGCCGAATCCTCCTGAGTATGTACCAACAAGGTGCTCTGATTGCGATGTAGTGATTGTGCTCGGTAATGGTGGGTATTTAATGCAAGGAGATGATGTTTGGTGTGAACTTTGCACCGAACGGCGATTGCGATCATGAAGAGTGCAGGAGCAGTGGAGTTGCGTTGCTCAGCAAGCAACGTTTCGGGTGCAGCAGAACCACTGATTCCTCGGCACTTGACTCAACACGGAAGCAGTCTTGAAAAGGGGGTATCGAATCGCCGAGCTTGTGGGAAAAGCCGCCGCTAGCCTGTGAAAAAGTGTCAGGATTGTATCAGGACTTTTTTCCGGAAAGTGGGGACGTCGTTTCCGCTGTTTTCAGCTTGGGCAGTTCTGTGACAGTTGGGAACAGCACTGGGAATAACTGTGCCAAGTCGGGCGGTCGATTTTCGACTTTTTCGCTTTTGTTGGTTAATGCCGGGAGGCTGCGGCGGGGTTGGACAGAAGCTGTTGCGGTTGGAAGCTGCGGTGAAACTAACCAATCTTGCCGGCTGGTCCCGCAAGGGGACCACAAAAATCGTTAACGCAAAACTTGCAGGCAGGCCGAACTTGTATACCGCCTTGGCCGCGATTTACGATCGTTTCGACAACCCGCGATTCAGGCGGCAGCTGGAGGGGTGTTTCGTCAGCCTGGCGGTGGTCGGTCTGCTTGTCCATTTGGGTCTGATTGTTCTTGCCCGTTTCATTCCCGCACTCAATACGGGTCTTCTTGCGGGACTCGACCTCAACTATCTGCACGCGGTTTACACGCCCTTCAGCTTCATTCTCTTCTACGAGGTGTTGCTGCTGGTGCTTGCCCTGCCGAAGTCGCATACCAGCTCGGTTGGCAAGCAGTATGAAATTGTTTCTCTGATAATCATCCGCCGGGTGTTCAAGGATATCGGTGAGTTTCGCGACCCGGCGGACTGGCTCTCGCAATGGGACGCGTCGACGACGGTGTTGCTGGACATGGTCGCCGCAGCCTTGATGTTTCTGCTGGTCACTGCTTTTTACCGCGTGCGGATGACCGTCGTGGCGTCGCCGCCGACCAGGAATCTCGACCATTTCATCCGGATCAAAAAGTCCGTTGCAGTATTGCTCAGCCTCGTGCTGCTGGTCTCGGCTGCCTACAACCTGGCGCAGTGGGGCGTTCAAGTCTTTCGCAGCGGGGTGGGGACGGAAGAAATGAAGGATTTGGATCTGTTTTTCTTCCCGACCTTTTTTGAATTCATGATCTTTACGGATGTCTTTCTCTTGATCATCTCGCTTCCATTCTCCAAGAGTTATGAGTACCTGATTCGGAATTCCGGTTTTGTGATCTCGACTGTCCTGCTCCGCTTTTCCCTCTCAACTCCCAAGCCTTACGATCTGGCCGTCGGCCTGGTTGCGATGACCTATGGCATCTGTGTACTCGCCGTGTTTTCATATTTCACACGGGTAATGCCGGTCGAGTCAGAAAAAAAGTGTCAGGACTCTTTTTCGGAGAGTTGAGATGAGATAAGCTGTCAGCATGGGAAGACCAAGACGTGCAGACGAAGCGGGTGGCATTTATCATGCCTTGAACCGAGGCAACGCTAGGGCGACCATTTTCCACAAGCCGGAGGATTATGATGCCTTTGAGCAGACCCTCGCCGAGGGACTGGAGCGGTACGCCTGCCGGATTCTGGCCTATCAGTTGATGCCCAGCCACTGGCATTTTGTGCTGCAGCCGACTGAAGACGGCGGAATGAGCGATTTCCTGCGGTGGGTTTCGCTCACGCACACGATGCGTTTGCATGCTCACTACCAGACCGGCGGCCAAGGTCATATCTATCAAGGCCGGTTTAAGAGTTTTCCAGTCCAGGATGACGAACACTTTTTTCTGGTCTGTCGTTACGTCGAGCGAAACGCCTTGCGAGCTGGCCTAGTCAGACGGGCGGAGGATTGGAGATGGGGTTCGCTGAACCGTTGGCTGGACGAGCCGGAGCGCGATCCGCCACTGCTTTCTGCTTGGCCAATTGCTCGCTCACCCCGCTGGGCCGAGCGGGTCAACAAGCCGCTGACCGCAGCGGAATTGAAAGCGGTTCGCACCAGCGTCAACCGTGGTTCGCCCTTTGGCGATGAAACTTGGGTTGAGAGAATGTCTCGGCAACTGAACCTCCAGTCGACCCTCCGCCCCCGCGGAAGACCAAAAAAAGAGTCCTGACACCTTTTCTCCTGCTTCAGCCAGTCGGTGTTAGCTGCGCCAGGCCTCCACCAAGCCGGAGTCCCAGTACCGCTGTGGTGCGATCATCACTGTATCGGTCGATTGCGGAGCGATGAGAACCGGGAACAGTCCCGAGGCCAGAAAATTCATTGGAAGATGCCTGCGGCAAATGATCAGCGAGGCGTAATAGCACTGTCTGCCATCTGTGAATCCAAGCGGAATCGGCAGCTTCATATCGGCGACCATTTCGTTGGCCAGCTTATCGCTGAAAGCTTGCATCTCAGGGGTGACCGCTCGCCCCTTTAATTCATAAATGCGACTCGCAAGTTCGCTCAGTGCGTCTGGGCGAGCATCAAAGAAGTGGTCGGTGCTGTAGATAATTGCTGCGGGTAGTTGAGCGACCCCTCCTTTCGGGTCGAAGAGCCGTCGGTTTGCCTGAATGATGTGGCCCCACACGGCCACTCCTCGTTCCAGAAGGATACGTTGGTCGCGATATTGCAGGTCGTGTCGGCGATCGCCAATCAAATGGAGCAGGAAGGGTTTCTTGATTCGGTCTTTGCGGAAGTCGGAATTGGAGTAACCACTCTGAATTCGCAGCAGGTTGCGGCGGGTCGAATCGATCAGGTATTGGGGTTCCATGACGAGGTCTCGATGCGGCGCTAAAAAAGCTTTATATGTCGGGCCCGGAAATCAGCCTAAGTATAAAGCAAAAAACGGGCTGCCTGCCTGGAGACCGCATGTGCAGGGGCTTTCAAGGAGAGCCGATAGACCCCGCCTGGGCCAGCCACGGTCTTGCCGGCGGTTGGTCCGTCCAATCGATTGATGACGTTCGTGAGAATTCCAGCTAAAATCTCGGGCGGGCCGGGGGCCGAATCGGGTGCGGGGCGCAGCGGGTTCGGGCAGGCCAAGGCAAGGCGAACCAGAACAGGGCGGCGTCGACGATGTCTTTGACGATCAGCAAGATAACGGAACTTGCCCCCGATCAGGAATCGCTCAACGCGGCGAACAAACTGCTCAAGCCCGGCAAGTGGCACTCGCTGACAAAACAATGCGATCTGGTTTGGGGGGAGTGTCAAGGCTCGGGAGCCAATCCCTATCGGACAGTCTTCGACAACTCCAATGCGGGATACAAATGCACCTGCCCCTCGCGCAAGTTTCCCTGCAAGCACGTTCTCGCGCTGATGTGGATGTACGTCGAAGATGCCCGGCCGTTTGCCGATGGTGAAGCCCCGGGTTGGGTCAGCGACTGGCTGGGCCGCCGGAAATCTTCCGATGGTGGATCGGCCAAAACAAATCCCAATAAATCGAGCGGCGGGCCAAAGAGCCTGATCGCAGCTCAGCTTACGGAGCCGGAGAAGCAACTCGACCCCGCTGCCGAAGCGAAGCGAAAAGCTGCCGCGGAGAAGCGTTCGCAGTCGACCCAGCAGTCGGTCGCGGCCGGACTGGAGGAACTGCAGCAATGGCTGGGCGATCAGCTTCGCGGGGGACTCGCCGCGTTTCTCAACGACCCCACCCCGCGGTGCCGGACCATCGCTGCTCGACTCGTCGATGCCAAGGCTCAGGCGATGGCCAGCCGTCTTGATGAGCTCCCCTCTCGGCTGCTCCAGGTGTCCAGTGAAAGGCGGCTCGATGCGCTGCTGCAGGAACTGGGGCGAGTCGTGCTGCTCTGTCGAGCTTGGGCGACGGGCCCAAACGATCCCGAGCTGGCGCGATTGGTTGGCAGCACGGAGACGCGCGAGTCGTTGCTCGGCCTGACCGAAGCTCCCCGCGCTTCGTCGACCTGGGAGGTGGTGGGCGAGCAGGTTGCCACCCGCCGCGATGGATTGGTCAGCCAGGCGACTTGGCTATTGAATCTGGAAGGTGAGCCGCGCTTTGCCGTGCTCCTCGATTATTTTCCCGCCTCGCTCGGCAAGCGAGGCAGCACGTTTGCGATCGGCGAACAATTTCCCGCCGACTTAGTCTATTATCCGGCCCGCTACCCGCTGAGGGCTGTCATCGCCGGGCGAAAGACGACAGACAGTTCAGAACAGCGCGAGCGCGCGTGGCCGACAGCTGACGCTCAGCCGCTGGAGACTTATCGCGAGGCGTTGGAGCAGGCACCGTGGCTGGGGGAGGTTCCGCTGCTGCTCCCCAGCGGCCGGATCGCTCAGGCTGGATCGAGTTACTGGTGGCAGGCGGCGGACCAGTCGCTGGCCCTGCCGCTGGTCGGTCGACCCGCTCGCGAAATCGCGGGTTTGACCATGCAGCAAACCGCTGGATTGTGGGATGGCGTCTCGCTCACATTGCTCTCGGGCCAATCGGATTGGGGAAGGTGGTCCTATGACCATTGAGCTGCTCACGACACTCGAAAACCTCAAAGCGATTTGGATGATGGGTGGTTCCGCCGCGGAACGAGCCCCGGCCGCGTGGCGTGAAGTGGTCCAGCAAGATCCCTACCCCGAGTTAGCCCTGTTAGCCTTGTCCGGGCAGGCGATTCAGTACGCCCTGCGGCCAGTTTCCGGCGTCAAGTTGCAAACGGCTCCACCGATTCCTCGGTTGCGTTTGCCTACGCCACCGGACCCGGTGCGCCAGCAAATTCGGAATCTCGATCGGGTAGCCAAGTTAAGCGACCCGCAGATGAGCGGCGTGATTCAGCTCCTTGCCAGTCGAGGTTACGCCGTTCATCCGCTCGACTACCTGCCGAAGCAAATCAATCAGTTGCCGGATTTCTATGCCCCTTGGGAGGCTTGGGATCGAGCTGAGTCGCCGCGCGGCCGGGCGAGCGGGGCTGCGGAGCTCACTGCCGAAAACTGGGATGACTGGATGCCCGCTGATCGCCGCGCGGCTTTGTCCGTTCTGCGAAGCCAGCAACCGGCACTGGCTCGCCAGTTGATTACGGAAAAGGCCTCATCGCTGGCCGCGGAAGAACGCCTGCGGGTGCTCGAGTTGCTGGCGATCGGGCTCAATTCGGAAGACCGCACCGCGTTGGAGGGGTTTGTCGATGACCGCTCAGGCAAAGTCCGGATTTTGGTGCAGCAATACTTGGCCCGGATCGGTGTGGTCAAAGACGATCCGGCGGATCTCGGGGAATACGCCGCTTTTTTCTCGGTCGGCAAGCGGCTGCTGAAACGCGGTTTGAAGATCACAGCTAACCCGCTCAAGACCGATGCTCAGAAAAAACGCCGCGCGGAACTCGCGGCCAAGCTGTCTTTGCAGGGACTGGTGCAGGGGCTGAAGTTGCCGGGTGAAGCGGAGCTGATCAGCGGCTGGGAACACGGCGACGCGCAAGCTTCGGACGACTTGGTTCGGATGGTGGCGGCGACTGGGAGTGAGGTGGCGGCCGCGCTGTTGGCTGAGCGGCTTCCCGAACTCGAGGGTCTCTCGGTGGAGGCGTTTCAGCTGCTGTTTGACCGGCTCGGCAAAGCGAGCCGCCGCGGACTGCTGCCGCGGGTCTTGGAGAATGATGGCCCCCGCTTTACCGCCGCACTGACTTGTTGCCAAGGGATGTTCGGCGAGGTCTCTTGGACGAAGCTCAAGTCGCTCGGGGCTTTGAAAGCGTTGCTCAAGCTCTGCAGCGAGGAAGCGGCGAGCAAGCCCGTTGAGCAGGAGACGCTGCGCGAAGGGCTTTACGCGCTGGGCCTCTTGGCCGATCAAGCGGCGGCGGAGGAACTGCTGAGAGCATTCACTGAAAAAAAACTGTTTGCATCGGATCCGATGCTGGGAATCCTGAAACTCAATGCGTGCTTGCCACCGGGAGGGACCTTGTGACTGAAGTCTTACGACAGCCGGCCGAGATGACTTATGCCGATGACTTGAAAGCTTTGAGGGCGGCCGACAAGCATCCGAAGCCGGTCGGCTGGGTGCTGAGCCCGCAGGCCGTGGTGACGTATCTTTCGGGCGGCAAAGCGGGCGATCGAAAAATCGAGGCAAAGTATGTCGGCAATCGGCGGCTGATTGAAACAGCTGTGGCCACCTTGGCGACGGACCGGGCCCTACTCTTGATGGGGATCCCGGGGACCGCGAAAAGCTGGGTCTCAGAGCACATGGCGGCGGCGATCAGCGGCGACTCGACGAAGATCATTCAGTGTACGGCCGGAACCGATGAGAACCAGATTCGCTACGGTTGGAATTATGCCCAGTTGCTGGCCAAGGGGCCGAGTCGCGAAGCCCTCGTGCCGACGCCCTTGTTGCGGGCAATGGAGAGCGGCAGCATCTGTCGCCTCGAGGAATTGACGCGGATGGGGTCCGATGTCCAAGACACGCTGATCACGGTGCTATCCGAAAAGATGCTTCCGATTCCCGAACTGAACGATTCGGTCTACGCCCAGCGGGGCTTTAATGTGATTGCCACGGCGAACGATCGCGACAAGGGTGTCAACGAATTGTCTGCAGCGCTGAAGCGCCGATTTAATGTCGTCGTTTTGCCATTGCCTGACGATCTCGAGGAGGAAATCCGGATCGTGACCCGGCGGGTCGGCGAGATGGCCCAGTCGCTGGATCTGCCGGTGCCCAAAAACGTCGCAGAGGAAGTGAAGCGGGTCTTGGCGATCTTCCGCGAGCTCCGCAGCGGTGAGACGGCCGACGGAAAAACTACTTTGAAAAGTCCTTCGGCGACGCTTTCAACCGCCGAAGCGATTGCGGTAATGGTGAGCGGCTTTTCGCATGCGGCTTACTTTAATAACGGGATTCTTTCAGCCGAGGGACTGGCGCCCAATGTGCTCGGGGCGATCGTCAAGGATCCGGTGCAGGACAAAGTGATCCTGGAAGAGTATCTGGAAACGGTCTTGAAAAAGCGGCGTGATTTTGCGGACTACTACACCACACTGACTGAGTTGGTTTGATGTCGGGGAGCGTGGAGTATTTTGGAATTCGACATCATGGCCCCGGTTCGGCTCGGCGGTTGGTCGAGGCGCTCGACGCGCTCCAGCCGCGAGAGGTTCTGATCGAGGGCCCCGCCGATCTCTCGGACTTGATCCCGATGCTGGCTCATCGGGAGATGGAGCCGCCGGTCGCGCTGCTGGCCTATCCGACGGGTGAGCCGGAGCGGTCGGTGTTTTGGCCGTTCGCCGTTTTCTCGCCGGAGTATCAAGCCGTGCTCTGGGCGGTCAAGCAGGGTGTGCCGGTGCGTTTCATCGATTTGCCAGTCGCGTGGCGCTGGGGCGATCCAGCCGCAGAGCGGCCGGCCGCGGAGCCATCGAAAGCATCGGGGGAAGATGCGGGAGAGGCTCATCCGGCTGGCTCTCCGACGGAAGAGTCCAAGTCGGCGGAAGAGAGTCCGCCGGGGCTGCTGCAGCTGCTCGACGACCAGCCCGCTTCGTTTCAGCGCGACCCGATCGGTGCGCTGGCTGCCGCGGCCGGCTATCAGGACGGCGAGAGTTGGTGGCAGCACGTGATCGAGGAGAATCCCGAACCGGGTCCGATCTTCGCGGCGGTCGCAGATGCGATGCGGGCCCTTCGCGAGGATCCTGCGATGCTCCGCGAGGAGGATGAAGCGCGCGAAGCCCACATGCGGCTGGAAATCTCCAAATCGCGAAAACAGGTAAATGGTCCGATAGCCGTAGTTTGCGGCGCGTGGCACGTGCCGGCTTTGCTGGAGAAGCGGGCGGCCAAAGATGACCGCGAGTTGCTCAAGGGATCGGCTAAGCGAAAATTCTCTGCGACGTGGACGCCGTGGACCGCGCCGCGGTTGGCACTGGGGAGCGGTTACTCCGCGGGCGTTGCCTATCCCGGTTGGAATCAGCATTTGTGGGAGACGCCGCGGGCGGAACAAGTGACCCGCTGGCTGGCCCGCACGGCGCGCTGCTTGCGGGAGCATGGCCAGGTGATTTCCACGGCTTCGCTGATTGAGGCCGAGCGGCTCGCCGTTGCGCTCGCCGCGCTGCGCGGTCGTCCGCAAGCGGGCTTTGAGGAACTGATCGACGCAACTGTGGCTTGTATCTGCTTTGGCAATCCAAAGCTTTGGGAAACGGTCGCAGCGGAACTGCTGGTCGGTCGCGAGGTGGGCAATATCCCTCCGGGCGTGCCGCTGGCCCCGCTGCTTGAGGATTTGCAGCGACAACAAAAGGCGGCCCGCTTGAAGCCCGAATCGCTGGAGCGCGAATTGATGATCGACCTCCGATCCGAGAGCGGCCTGTTCCGCTCAACGCTGCTCCATCGCCTCGTCGCGCTGGGAGTCAACTGGGGCACGCTGGACGACCCGGGGCGGAGCCGCGGCACTTTCCGCGAGCGTTGGGTCTTGAAGTGGGAGCCGGAGCACTCGGTCGCTCTGGTCGAAAACCTGATTTACGGTGCGACCATTGCCCAGGCAGCGGCCGGCCGGATCGTCGCCTCGCTGGCCACCGCCAAGGGCTTGGGCGAGTTGTCAAATCTTGTCTTCGCGGCGCTAACAGCCCAGTTGCCCGATGCGGCGGCGAAGGTCAGCGCAGCGCTGGAACACCGCGCCGGTCAAGCGACTAATTGCCTGGAAATGCTTTCGGCGCTGCCGCCCTTGGCCGATGTGATGCGGTACGGGAAGGCTCGAGAGGTCGATACGGCTCAGATGACAATCCTGTTCGACCGGATCGCTGCCCAGGCAGCGATCGCGCTGCACCATGCAGCTCGGGGTTTGGATGAGGAAGCAGCCGCCGGATTGCGCGCGGCGATTCGCGAGGCCGACAGATCGCTGAAACTGGTCGAGTCGAGTTCACTCGCGGTTTGGCTGGGCGCGCTGCGAGATGTGGTCGACGATGAGCAAGCGACCGCACTCGTCTCAGGTCAGGCGGCGCGGCTGCTCTATGAGGGCGATCAGGTCGGCTCAGAGGAGGTGGTCGTCTTGCTGGCGAGGCGGCTTTCCCCGGGGACCACGACGTCGTCGGCGGCGGGCTTTTTCGAGGGCTTTCTCGACGGGGCCGGCGAGCGGTTGGTCCATGACGCCCCGCTGCGCGGTTGCGTTAGTGATTGGGTGATGGGTCTGGATGAGCAGACTTTTATTGAATCGCTGCCGCTGTTTCGGCGAGTCTTCTCCAACCTCGATAAGATGGAACGACAGCGATTGATGGCCGCCGTGCTCGGTCGGGAAACCCAGCAGCAAGGTTATACGATCATGGAAGAATTCGACCATCGCTGGACCGGTCAAATGAAGCGGATTATCGAGCTCTTGCAGGGAGCCGCCATCGATGGATGAGTTGCAACGGCGTTGGCAAATGATTTTAGGTGGCGACGCCGAAGGTCTCGGCGAGCGAGACCGGCGGATCGCCGCCGCGCTCGACGTGCTGTATGACCCGGCCGAAACGAGCGACAGGCCCAAGTCGCGCCGCGGTGGGCTCGGTCGTTCAGCTCCGCGGATTGCCAAGTGGATGGGTGATGTCCGCGAGTGTTTTCCCACGTCGGTCGTCCAGATTATTCAAAAAGACGCCTTCTCGCGGCTCGGTCTGCAGCAAATGCTGCTCGAGCCGGAATTTCTCGCCGCGATGCAAGCCGATGTCAATCTTGTCGCCGATTTGATGAGCCTGCAGGGGATGATGCCCGAAAAAACCAAACAGACGGCTCGGGAGGTGATCCAGAAAGTCGTCGCCGAGCTGATGGCGCGGCTCCAACGCAAGACGGCCGAGGCACTGCGGGGAGCCGTCGATCGAAGCAAGCGAACAATCCGCCCCCGCGCGGTCGATATCGATTGGCCGCGAACGATTCGAGCCAACCTGCACCAGTATCTGTCCGAGTATCAGACGATCGTCCCCGAGCGATTGATCGGCTTTGCGCGCAAGCAACGCCGGCTGGTTGATTTGGATGAGGTCATCCTTTGCGTTGACCAGTCAGGATCGATGGCTCAATCCGTGATCTACTCGTCCATCTTTGCAGCCGTGATGGCTTCCTTGCCCGTGGTGCGGACCCAGCTGGTTTGCTTTGATACGGTGGTACTCGACTTGACCGATAAGTTGGCCGATCCGGTCGATGTTTTGTTTGGCATTCAGCTCGGTGGCGGCACCGACATCAACCAGGCGGTGAGCTATTGTGCGGGCAAAATCCAGCAACCCCGCAAGTCGCACCTGGTTTTGATTACCGATCTTTGCGAGGGGGGCAACGCCAGCGAACTGGTCTCGCGACTTGGCAAGCTGGTCAGCGATGGGGTGAACGTGATCGTTCTGCTGGCGCTCAGCGATGAGGGGCGACCGAGTTTCGACGCGGAGTTAGCCGGTAACGTTGCGGCTCTGGGAATCGCGGTATTTGCCTGCACTCCTGACCAGTTTCCTGATTTGATGGCGGCTGCTCTTCGTCGGCAGGATGTTTTCCAGTGGGTGTCAAATCAGGGGCTGAGTGTCGTACCGGGCAAACAAAATTGACCGGGACCCAAGCGGAGACCGAGATTACCTCTGAACGTGGTAATCGACGATGATATCCTCGGCGACGAGTCGGCCGTTGGATTTGGTCAGCGTTTTGCCGATCGGTATCAGCACGACTACGACCGCTTGATCGGGTAGATATTCAAGCTGTCTGGCGGGGAATAGAAGTGAGACCCATTTAGCTTGCGCCAGGATTCTTGACTCTGGGTTCCGCTTTTGGGAGGTTGTCTCGCGACGTTTTACCATGGTTTGGGCAGTGGTTGCGAAGAGTTGTCACGCTTCCTGAAAGAGAGGGTTTGATGTTCAATCTGCTCGATTTAAATAGGTCGCTCAAGCTGAGCCAACTCTTGCAGATGAGCCTTCTGTTTATCTGCCTGGCGATTCAATCGCCCGTCGCTGCAGCGCAAGACGGCGCAGCGCAAGAC
>Ga0169931_10009449_pt1 | contig 14054 bp, 11 predicted proteins | sample Kivu_15m_20L_FD_129675 | JGI IMG/M metagenome (GOLD analysis project Ga0169931, IMG submission 129675) | Freshwater microbial communities from Lake Kivu, Western Province, Rwanda to study Microbial Dark Matter (Phase II) - Kivu_15m_20L... | ecosystem: Environmental > Aquatic > Freshwater > Lake...
CCATTTTTTTTAAAGTTTCTGTGTTTTTATATTTTTTAATATGGGCTTGACTATTAATATGTGCAAATTGTGGAAAATCCATTTTTGGCAACTTGAAATCAAAAGATTGTATTGATTGGTCTATTTGATCTTTTGTCATTTTCTTTTCATCTTTTCTTTTATAACTATCTCCATTATTTTCATGTTTTTTATTACAACTTTTTTCTATACTTTTTTCATAATCTAACTTTTGTTTTTCAACTTCTAATAAACTTTTTTCGTATTTTTGCAACATATTTTTTGTATTTTTATAAACACTTTTTTCTAATTCTTTTGTTATAGGATTTATATATTCTTCTGTATATTCATATATATCTTGCAATAAGTTTTTACAATATTCATTTGCAAAATGCATAGGATTTGGAGTTGCTATTAGAGTAGTATTTTGCATAATATAGGCTTGTGTTGTAAATAATTTTGAAAAATCGATTTTAATATTTTCAGTATCTTCTGAATTATCATCATTATCCCAAATATCATCTTTTTCTCTTTCTTTTTTCTTTTTTTTATCACTCATATCAATATTTTTCAATTTTTCGAATTCAATATTATTTTCCAAATTTGAAAAATTATTTTGACAAACTTTTGAAATTATTTTATCATTATTACAATTAGCTAAAATATTTAGTAAAACCATACCTGTTTCTCTAATTTTATCCGGATTTAAATTACTAATATCAGAAAAAATTTCATTAATATTCGGAATTGTATTTTTGTCTATTCCATTTTTTATCATAGAGTTCCACATTGAACTAACAACATCAAAAGTATATGTCCTATACAAAAATGGATTTTTATTAACTGTATCTATTAATTCTTCCATTTGCTTCTTATTTTTTATTCCCAAATGTGGAATAACTAATTCCATATCAAAAGTTTTCATGTCACATCCAATTTGTATCTCCTTTGAATATACAGTGTGTTTAGTAATATTTGGATACTTCTTTTCAAAAAAATTTACAATAGGAGATATATTTTCAAATTCAGGAAAAGTAGCGGAAGATAATATTGTTATTTTAGGAGCTACTGAAAGTAAATTCATATTAGTTTCCAAAGTTTCGCTTCCAAAATTATCAGCACAAACAGTTGGTTCATCTAAAAATAATATATATTCATCTGCTGTATTGTCACTATTTTTATCGCTCAATATTTCATAGGCTACTTCAGGACTTGTAATAATAACTATCCTATCTTCATCTTTTTGACAATTAAAATGATTTTGGAAAGTATATTTTCCTGTAATAATATTTTTATATCCAATTCCAAATTTGATTTCAGCATTATAACATAAACTTGCAGCATGATCTCTAACAGGATTAAGATTACAAGCAAAAATTAATTGTATCTTTCTTTCTTCTCTAATTTTTTTTACTATATTAGCAATACTGACAATAGAAGTTGTTTTTCCACTGCCTGTTGGCGGATTGTAACATATAATTTTGGGATTATTATCTTTTTTTAAAATCTTAATTAATTCTATTTGATGTTTCCTTGGTTTAATACTTATTTTTGGAACAGCAATATCAAAATCAGTGAAAATTAATAATTCAGGAGCATATTGTTGAATAACAAGTCCATTGTATGTATATATTTTTTTTAATTCGCAAAAAATATCATTTATGTCAGAAAGAAGTGTTTCACTCACTTTTTCTTTTTCCCCCATAAGATTTTTTCCTTCTAAATTTGAACAAATTGAAATATATTTATCAATAGTTATAAGAATAGTAAATACAAATGATAAATGTTTCTTTTTTCTATAATCATAATTATTATCCAATAAATATTTTCCAGAATATAGCAATCCAATACCCTTTATTTCAATAATATCATTATTAAAAGCATAAATAGGCTGGAATTTACCCTTAAAAGTTTCCAATATTTTTGCTATTTCTTTCTTTGATTTCTCTTTATTATTATCATATATTATCTGCTCTTTTTTTGCCAATTTCTTTTTTTGAATATTTTCTTTTTTTAAATCTTTTTTTGAACATAAATTTGCATTTACAAGTTCTTTTCTATTATAAAGATAAAAATCTTCACCAATAACTTTATATTCTGCATCTATTTCATAATTTTCTTGTGTTGCTAATAATTTTAAACAGTCGAGAACTTTTAATTCAAAATTATTGAACTTCCTTTCTATACTATTCCATTGTGATTGGTTAAATTTGCTTGATAAATTTTCTGCTTTTGCTTCGTCGATAGCTTCTATCATTTTACTCTCTTATTTTTTATTTATTATATTCTGTTTTATGTTCTAAAAAATATTTTATTCAATTTTTATTCTAATCTAATAAATAAAATAAAAAAATTGAATAAAAAATAGTTAACATAGTGAAAATAATAAATTAAATTAAATTAAAAAATGTTATTATATCTGAATATTTTTGGTAAAACTATGATACATCAAGAGAAATCACAGATAGATAAAATAATAAAAATTATATCTTTATTTATAGAACCAATTGTTCTTTTATTATTTTTCTATCTTTTAATTGTTGATTTGGTAAATTTTGTTTTCATAGAAAATTGTAAAATTAATTATTTCTTTTGTGAATTTTATTTTTCCAAATTTTTGTATTTTACTTTATGTTGCTATCAGATTTATAATGTCTATTTTAATTATAGTAAAGTAACGCCTTTTATTATAATTGTATTATTTTCAATTTTTCAAATATTTATGGTAAAGAAAATTGTTCAAAATGAAAAATTAAAACTTGTATATATTTTACAAAATTTTGCAATTATTTTTATTACTAATTTGAGAAGCATGAAAATGATATCAAATATTATAAAAGAAACAAATGATATTTATAATGAAATGGAGTTAGGTATTTCTGAAAAAAAAAAATAAAAAAATATTATTTTTATATTGCATTTTTTATAAGGACATTTGCCATTATTTTTATTATTGTTTTATGTTGTAATTTAAGAAGGCTTTTATTGCCACCAATATTTATATGTGCAGGAGGAATTCCATATTTGTATCTTTCTTCATCAAAAATATTTTCTTCTTTATTTTCAATAATAATATTTTTTATATCATTTGAAATTTGCGAATGTAATTTAAATATTTCAGAATCAGGATTTATTTTTGCAGATTTTGCTCCCCACATTTCTGTTAAAGATATTTTATATTGCTTTTTTTCAAAAGTCATATTAATTTCACTACAATAATTCAAAATTCTATCAATAGTTTTTTTAGATATTTGTATTCCTTTTTTTATATAACATAATGTAATATGGGGATTTGTCATAAATTTTAAATTTAAAAGTCCAATATATATAGCTCCACCACGAACAGTTATATATTCAGGCTTTTCTTCTTGTTTTTCTTCTGTTTTTTCTTCTTTTTTATCTTCAGGTTTTAGTTTTTCTTCTGGCTTTTCTACAGGTATTTCTTCCATTTTTTCTCCTGGCTTTTCTTCCAATTTTTCTTCTGGCTTTTCTACCAGTATTTCTTCCGATATTTCATCTGATGTATTGGATATTTCATCTGATGTATTGGATATTTCATCACTTTCTTTTTGTTGAGAAAAATCATTGATTACCGGTTCTATACCTTGATTTTTTTTTTTAATTGTAATGAGACGGTTATATTCCCCTATTTTTTTATTATAGAGAGCCATATTTTTTTTAATAAGATTAATATGTGATTTTATTAATTTTTTTTCCCTCCTTAATTTTTTTCTTACTTCGAAAAATTCTGTTTTTCCCCCACCAATTAATCTTGTATTATTCATTATAATTATATATTATTTGGATATAAAAAATGTCAAATATTAAAAAATTATTTTTTCTATTTTATCATAAAATTCAGAAATAGTTCCATTGTTTTCGACGCTTATATCACAATATAATTCATCAATATATTTTTCAGACTCATGATTATCGCTATTATTTTGGATTTCTCGTTTAACTTTTATTATTTGTCCGCCAAGTTCTTTTATAAGATTTAATTCATTTTCAAATCTAACATCCGTAATAACTATTTTTGCATCCGGATTTTCATCAAGTATTTTTTTAAGTTTTCTTTTTACGACCCAAATCCAAATATTATTACCAACTTGAGGCAATAATTCTGAACCATGATTTCTAAACAAATCAGTCCCAATAAATTGTAAAACTTGTCTTGGCGTAACACCCCAAAATTCATCAATAGTTTCTTTTTTATTACCATTTAATTGTTCATCATTAAAATCAAATATTGCTCGTGTGGCGTTTTTTAATGCATCAGCATATGCAAAACGTATGTAATTCCTATGATTTACAAAATAGCAGCCAAGTGTATCTTTGCCACTAAATTTCCTGCCTGTTATACCAATGATGTTATAGTTCGTCATTTTTTTAATTATTCAATTATTGTAAATAATTATTGAATAATTTAATCAATTTTTTTTATATAAAATATATTCTAATAATATATATCAAGATGTATGGTGATAATAATGATGATGAATTAGAAAATAATTCAGATAATGAAGAACCAACTTATTATTCAGGATTTACTGACGATGTTGATGAAGATGACAGATATATGATATATGATGAGGAACATATTTATGATGATGATGATGATGATGATAACAGTATAGGTTTCAGTCCATTTCCTGATTATGAAGATTTAAAAAAAGAAGAGGAAAATGAAATTGAAATGTATATCGCAAATATTTTAAAATATCTTGATTTTACAAATAATATTTATAAAACAGAACAACAATGTCCAATAACATTAGAACAAATGGATGAAGCTTATAAAACTGTATGTAATCATTATATATCAACAGATGCTATAATAAATTGGTTCAAAGAAGGAAAAAACACTTGTCCGTTATGTAGAAAAAAATTATTCTAAATCATCCAAATTATCTAAGAATTTTTTTAATTCATTATCTTTACAATAAATAACTCCATAAAATTCTCCATTTTGTTGATCTATAATAAAAAGTGGATAATAAGAATCATCCCTATTTATTAAAATAATTGTTTTATATGATTTTTTTTTAGAACAAGAACCTATCTTTTGATAAATCATATCATTATTACAATCAGTTAGCACAAGTATTAAGCTCAATCCATTTAATACTTTTGTAACTTTGCCGTCTTGTTCATGTTTTATAATAATATTTTTTAATATTTTATCCATATTTTTTTCATTATCATTTAAATCTTTGTTTTTCATATATGGAATATTCAAATCAGAATAAAAATCGTTAGGAGTTAATGTATTTGGAATTAAATTATGATTTCTCAAAATATGATGTATAGAATTTACAAAAGAATAATTATTATCAGAATAGTCTAACATTTTAGAAACATGATATTTCTTTCCATCTATTTTTCCCCCTTTTTGTGGAATAAATTGTCTTTCTCTTTTCCTAAACACATAGAACATTTCCAAATTTGTATAAACTTTTGATGCATCATTAATAGAAGTTTTATTATAATATTCTTTTCTCTTTATAAAATTATTTTTTGTTCTATCGTCAGCTTCAAAATTAAAATAATGCATGAAGAAATCTCTGTTATTTTCATATTGATTTTCAAAAGTATCAGAAGAAACTAAGTCTAAATTACAATAATTTTTAAATTCACTTATTAAAAATCTACTATCTATAATATATTCCGGATGTGATGTTCCTTCATTTTGTAACCAACTCATATAAACATCAATCCTGTTGCCAACACCCATTATTTCATCATTGGGAATATTACCATATTTTTTTGTAATTTCAAATAAAACTTGTACTGAACCATCTTCATCTACATATTCTTGTGTATATTTCTGTTTATTGTCTAATAATTTTCTAACAGCTGCACCGTCAAAAGTTGTAACAATTAAATATCCACCATCTTTTAAATAATCATTGATATTTTTCTTTAAATTTTCAAAAGTGGTTTCATCTTTTAGTCCATAATGTAGTGAAAATCCAGCATTTATAATATCAAATTTCGTTCTTTTTTTAGGATCATGTGAAAAAAACTTGTCAAATATTTCTTTATAATATCTATTCATCCCTCCAAGAGCATTATATTGACTTTCATAATCCAATTTTGAATTGAAATCAGCATGGATAAAATACATTTCTGGAAAACCAGGTTTTGATTTTTTATGAGTTTCATATCTGCTGACAGCTCCATCGCCAGGATATTCTAATGCTATTTTATCGACATCTATACCAACTAAAAATTTTGTTTTTGTATGATAAAATTTCATTAAATCTGCTCCACGTCCAACACCAATATCTAATACTGATTTTTTAATTTCATTGTTATACATATAATGGCAAAACATACCATATAAATTGTCTTTTATAAAATGGTGAAAATTTCTCATATTTTCTGAAATTTTAGTGTTTTTTTGGAAATAAGACTCTGCTCTAAGACTTGAAGAATCTTGCATATTAACTTTGTCTCGTAATTGTTTCAATTTATCATCATATGTGTAGTCATTATTTTTCTGAACATTTCCTTTACTTAATTCTTCAAAATCGGACATTAAAAGTGGAGTAATAATACTTTTCCAAATACCATTTGCAGTACCAAAAAAATTTCCATATTGACTACCAAATCTCATAACTGATTCTGTTTTGTCATATCTTGTTCTGAGTGGTATCCATCTGAATTTATTTGGTAAATTTGGGTTAGTATCATAGTAAAATTCAACAACAGTTTTATCCATAATAATATTTCCTTCAATATCTCTGACAGCCCCATTATTTAAACATAAATATGCTTCATGTAAATCTTCTGATTGTTTAAATAATTCTGGTGTTTCTTTATTTCCAACCAATTGTCCTATATATAATTTACATATTTTATAAGTAATATTTTTAACTCTATTTCCTGATTGTCCTGCGTTATCGAAATCTTCGTTGCTAATATCTCCGTAAGAATTATCATAATATGATGGAATATTACCATTACTATCTTTTAAAAATTCAATATAAAAATCGAGAGAATTGACATTTGGTGGTTTCCACTTATAATCGCTGTATTTTGAAGATTTCTTGTCAGTAATATAAGCTTCATTATTAGGTTGATAAATTAGCCCGTCAAGTTTATAAGGGTATTTTATGTCGGAATTACTATAAAGATCCCAAATTATTGTTGAATATTTAAAAATTTCCCATGGCTTTGCTCCAATTGAATGAATAAAATATTTTCTCCTTACTAATAAATATTTTTTTTCAACTTCAATATCATTATTTAAATTACTCACCATAATTTTCATTTGTTCTCTGTAAAAATCAGTTGTTTTTTCTAAGTCAAATTCTTTCAATTGTAAATCTTTGTAAATAAATCCTTTTTGATTTTTAAAAATAAAACAATTTTCAATAATATTATCTACATTTTTAATTCTTTCTTTTAAACTTTCTATTTTTCTAATATCAATACCAGAATTATATAAACAATCAAAAGCCAAAAATACATGTCTATTTTTTATAAATAATAATTCTCCATCAATTATAGTGTTATTAAAATGTCTATTTTTTTCATTTAATTCTATTCCTGTTGTTCTAACATCTAAATTATTATTAATTAAATATACTTTGTTGTTAAATATACACAAAAAATGTCTTTCGCCATCTGCTTTATCAGTTACAGCATATTTATTAGGTAATTGTTCTACATGAATAATTTCAAGTGAAACAGGATTTCTTCCGTAAAGTTTTGTTATACTTCTTGGAGCAGAAAGGAGTTCTCTATACATATCAATTATATTTTTACTTTCAGAATTTGTAATAATAAAGTTGCTGTTTTGTATTACTTTCAATAATAATTCTGTCTCCACAAACATAACTGTCAAATATTCTTCTTTTTTTTTGTCAGTTACAAGTTCTATTTCTAATTCATATTTTGGCACTGATTGATTCAATCTATAATATTGAGAATTAGTTTTTGTTGTTGTCAAATCTATTTTAAGTTTTGTATTAGTATCATCAATTATATAAAAAGAACTTCTCTCTTTTAATCTATAAATAATTTTATCTGCCTCTTCATTATTAATTGACAATAATTCTTTTTTTTCTTGTTCAGAAACTGGCAATTCATCTGACAGTCTAATTCTCATGTATAAATCATCAATATCAATAGTTTTTCCAGAACTTTTGACTTTTTTCATTAGTTCAATATTATTCTCTTTTTTTGAAGCTAATTTTACAAAATTCCTAAATATAATATGATTTTTTGCTTCCGAAAATTTTCTCATATTTTTGTCAATATTGGTTTTGTCATTGACGGTACATCTATATACACTTTCATTATCAAAATTATATATAACATCAAGCATAATTTGTTCTCCAACAAATTTTTTAGTTTTGTCAATGCTTGCCCTTTTTGTTAAAAATTTTAAAATATCAATATATTTTTTTAATGACAAATTTTTAATGTTTTTTTTGCTAAATAAAATAAATTCAAACTCACTATTTTCTTTTATTTCATTAAACAAATTTTTGACATTTTGAAATTCGTCAGCATTTATTTTATCAGTTATTCCAGACATTTCCGGTTTATATAATAATTATATATATTTTATTCTTATGTAATCTTTTTATCAATTTTTATACTACTACATTTAAGTTTGCAAATGACTTAAATATGTTATTATTTCACTACTTTTTTACATAAACAGGAAAACTCACATCAGTTGCTTCTGTTTTATCTTTTGTTTCTTCAACAATGTCAGGTTCATCATTTCCTTCTGTTTCTTCCTTTGACATTTCTTTTTCTTCTTTTGATTCTTTACTTTTCTTTACGCTTTTCTTTTTAAATAATTCCGTTTCACTTTTCTTATTCTTCATATTTTCGCGTTGCATTTTTTCAATTTTCATCCTTAATTCTCTTTTTTGCCTTTCTAAACTTTCATCTTCACTTTCTTCATTTTCATCACTACTATCACTGTCAATTAAATGTTCTGTTTTTTTATTTATTTCACTTTTATTACTTTTTTTTTCACTTGATAAGAAACGCATCAAAATAAAAGAAAATGCAAGATCAACAAACATAATAATATACAAATAATTTTTATACTTATTGATAAATTCTATTTCTCTCATAACATGCAAACTATAATGTAAAGCAACATATGATAATGATCCAATTGCAAATATTTTAATAAATTTATAATCATCAGTCCCACCAGTAATTAATGGAAGTCTGCTTGCGGCTGTGTAAAATACCATAATATAACTTTATCTTATATTATAATTTATATAAATCAAACACAGCTAATTTTTCTGTAATAATAATTCTTTAATATTGCCAGGATTTTCACATATTTTTTTAAAATTTATCACATTTTTGGGAATTTCATAGGAAATATCAGGACACTTTTCTTTTACGCGAGCATTTTCTCTAATTGTTAATCCCATTGCAATTAAATGCGTAAATAAATCTTTTTCTGTAATTTTCTTGAATTCATCAAAAACTTTCTTTTGGCTTGGAAAAATATCTTCTTCAAAATTACGCTCAGAAAGCAAACTTAAATATTTTTCCATTTCTAAATTAATTTCTCCTTCTACTTTTTTTAATAATTCAGAATTAGAATTGTCACTATCACAGCCATCACAATCATCATAATCTTCAACAAATTCATTTGCATATTTACCCATAACTTTATTTTCAATAAGTTCCTTCATGTTTTTACTATAATCATCATCAGTAGGAACAATTTTTACAGAAAAATATCCATTCATAAAAGCTTTAAAATATTTCTTTGGTTCTGTTAAAGTTTCTTTTGTTTCATTGTCTATATTGAAAAATAAAAATATATTGAATAAACATCCAGATACAAATTGTTTTTCATATAAAATAGTTAGGTAATAAATTGGAATTTTTGTGTTTTTTAATAAATAATCACCAGAAATATTGCAAGCACAAAATTTAGCAACTATTGCGTATTTATTCATTATAGTTACTAATAGTGTATTTTTATTTTTATTCGCCGTTTCAATCGTCAATTCATCGTCAAATATATTATCTTCGCTTTTTACATATTGTGATAAATTACATTGAACTCTATTTGATGATTTTGGTTTTAAATGAAAAACAGGAATAACATTATTATATTTTTCATCTTTTAAAGTTTTTGCTGACATATAATATATTGTTAATTCTATATTTATTTATATAAAATTAACACGAATAAGATTGAATTTCATTTATAAATAAATACATATTAATATAAAAAGAAAGCATAATGCTATGTATTGCTTTTTTACAAAGTTGCGGATTATTCTTTTCTATTATTAGCAATAATTTATTTGTATTAGAATTTTCAAGTATTTCAATAACATTTTCGTATTGTGACCAAGTATCATATTGTGCAGCCAATTCGGTTGAACATAATAATATTCTCTCCATTTCCATAAATATTTATATAAATATATTCTTTTATTTATATATTTTTTTTTCAGCAATTAATTTATATGGATACTAATTATATTCCTACATTATTGACTTCAATAGGATTATTAGCTTTTATATTTCTCATATATAGAAATGTTTCTGGAGAATTAACAAGAAGTACATACTTAATAACAACATATATGTATATTTTTACAGCATTTTTAACAATTGTATTATTTAATCAACTTGATTTTGATATATTAGACGATAAAAATGTATATTATATTACTCTTGTTCTTTCATTCTTATCAATTTATTTAATGATCACAACATCACAAAATGAACAATTAAAAAAACATATTTTTTGGGTAATATTTATAATTTCTTCTGGAATAATTCTTAGACCTGTTATAAAAACATTAATAGAAAAAGATATGCTTAAAAAAATAGCAATAATAACTGGATTATTATTTTTTGTTATTTCATTTATTTCACATACGAGTGATTTCTTTCTTTTTCATGATTGGAAAAAATATTTAATAATAAGTGTTGGTATTTTTATTGCCATAAGTTTAATAAATAAATTTTCAATTCAATTATTTCAAGATAATATGGATATAATTAGTGGTGCTGTTTCAATAATTTTTGTCATTCTTTTATTTATTGATACAAAAAATATAAATATAATGTCAAAAAATTTGTCAAATGAAAAATGTGGCAGAAAATCACATATTGTATGTGCAGATTATACAAGTGCAAGTACAAGTATAATATTAGATACTACTAATATTTTTTCAAATTTTTTATTATTATTAATTCATACACCATTTGCGTCTTTAATTAGCTAAAATTAAATAAAAAATTGAAAATATTTTTAAATATAAACATTTATAATAATAAATTAAAAATAAAAATGTATGATATATTGTATTATTATGTTGGAGGAACTTTTGCTGGAATAATTGGAACAGTTGTAAGCCAACCATTTGATACTTATAAAGTTTATTTGCAAAATGGAAAAAATCTTAATTTGAAAAATATATCGTTAAAAAAAAAAATATTATTTTCATATAAAGGTTCTATGCCATGTTTTATTGGATATGGTATAGAAAAATCATTAGTTTTTGGAACTTATTCTACTATTATGAATACATTTTCTTTACAAGAAAATAATTATTATCATACATTATTTGCCGGAATAATCTCAGGTTGTGTAGCTTCATTATCAATTACGCCTGCTGAACAAATAAAAATTGATAGACAATTAATGCATAAAACAACATATAATTTCAAAAATTTATACAAGGGATTTGTTTATACTTTATTTAGAGAAGGAATTGGTTTTGGAATATATTTTACTGTTTATAATCAAATATCAAAATATTTTATGCAGTGTAATAATAATGATATTTTTGCTATAAAATTGACAAAATCAGCATTCATAGGTGGATTATCAGCATTCATTGCTTGGCTACCGATATATCCAATAGATGTAAATAAAACATTAATTCAATCAAATAATAATATTAAAAATTATTTTGAAGAACTTAGAATTTTGAAATTTGGAAAAAAAGTACAAAGAATATATAAAGGATATTCATTTTGTATGATGAGAGCTATCCCATTTCATTCTACATGTTTTGTATGTTTTGAAATTATGAAAGCTTACAAATAACATAAATAACAGTGCGAAAATAATACATATATTTTTTTATTATAATAAATATAATAAAATGCAATTTATTCCTATAAAAACAGCATTTGAAAATGTTTTTTCTGGTGATATAAAAATAATAAAAAATGAAACAATTCAAACAATAAATTATTGCAAAATGTTACTTTCAGAAATGGAAAAGTCAAAAAATTTTCCCGATAAAAAAAAATTATTTTTTGAATATTATTTTATAACAACTTATTATTCAAAATTAATAAATATACTAAAAATAACAAATACAAATGAGAAATACGATAATTTTATTAACGAAACTGATAAATTAATTGAAAATTTTATTTCCGATTATTTTTCCAAAAAAGAAACTTTCCAAACAATTATTGAAATAAAAAAAAATTTAGACAAAATGAAACATGATGAAATATATTTTTTTAATAATTTAATAGATAAACTAAAAAATTATACTAAAACAAATAATAAAATAAAAACAAGCATGAATAATATTATAGATGAAATAAACGCAAAAATAGATAGTGAAAATAATTCTTCACTTCTCGAAAAACTTATATGTTATAGAAAAGAACAAGCAACTCTTTTTGGTTTTAAAAATTATTTTAGTTTTGCAAAAAGACATGAAATTTTAAATCAAAATGAAATAGCAACACTTATCACAGATCTTAATAACAAATTAGATAAGTCAAGTAGTGAAGAAATAAAAAAAACAAACAATAACAATAATATTTTTAATATTTTTTTTAATAATTTAGATTTAGATTTATGTATCGAAAATTTATTTAAATATATTGAAGAATTTTATAATATAAAAATAATTAAAAATACAAATTCTTTTTTAAATAGCGAAAAATATGTGATTTATTATAAAGAAAATATATTAGGAAATTTATTTTTAAATTTATTCAATGAAAACAATAAAGTATCAAAACCTATTTGTATTCACATTAACCATTCATATAGAGATATTGATTCAAACTTTCATAATAAAAACATTGCTATATTTGCAAATTTCAAAAAAAATAAATTTTATCACTATGAATTAATACTATTTGCGAGAGAAATAGGAACAGCATTACTATTTTTATTTTGTGATTCAACAATAGGAAATATAACATTTAGAGATAATTTTTATTTAATTAATTCAAAAATTTTAGAAAATATTTGTTGGGAAAAGGATTTTTTAAAAAAAATAGTAAATAATAATGAAGAAATAAATAAAATTATATCTATGAGATTTTTTAATTTTGCAACACAAACGAAATTAAAATTTGTAAATATATTTTTTGATCATATCATTCACAGTTCAGACGAAATAATTGAAGAACTCAATAAATATAAAAAATATGATGGCTCTGTTTTATTGATGTTATATTCAAAACTTTTTGATAATATTTTTTCAAAGCAATTGAAATTATTCAAAAAACATAATCGTGAAAATGAAATCAATGAAATTAAAAAGATAAATAAAAATATATTTTTACAAGAAATAAATGGAAATGAATGTTCTTTTTATGAATTATTAATAATTGATATTATTTCAACAGAAATATATAAATTATTAAAAAATAATGGCAATATTGAAAAATATTTAAAAATTATTATTCAAGCTGGAACACAAAAATTTAAATTACTTCTCAATAAATTTGTTGGCAATATAAATAATGTTAATTATCTTGATTTTGTATTAAATTATGGTAAAAAAGAAGGAGAAATAATTATTGATAATAAATCAAATATTGTTTTTTAGTTTTTCATCTTTAATATTTTTTCTGATGTAAAATTCATATTTTTTCCGCTTTCATAATAAACTTTTTTTACAATATCGTATGAAGCTCCTGTGAAAACGCAAATTTTTTCAATATTTTTTTTATCTTTATCTTCAATTATGTTATCATCATCATCTTCTTCATCATTTTCATTTTCATTTTCATTGTTTGCAGTTGTATTTCCAACATTTTCATCTTCACTTTCACTTTCA
>Ga0169931_10009450_pt1 | contig 14053 bp, 11 predicted proteins | sample Kivu_15m_20L_FD_129675 | JGI IMG/M metagenome (GOLD analysis project Ga0169931, IMG submission 129675) | Freshwater microbial communities from Lake Kivu, Western Province, Rwanda to study Microbial Dark Matter (Phase II) - Kivu_15m_20L... | ecosystem: Environmental > Aquatic > Freshwater > Lake...
TAGTCGTGGAGTATATCAAACTTCTGATGGGTTCAAAATTAATGCGGACTGTAATGGTGCTGCTAATATTTTGAAAAAAGTAGCGGTGATGCTAGGAATTGATCTTAGCGGAATCAGTAGAGGCTGTTTAAGCCAGCCTCAGAAAGTTCGTTTATGGACTCTTCAGAAATCTCCGTGTCTTTAGACCGGAGAAGCTTAACCCCTTTCTCCTCAATTCCTTATTATGCGTTATTTTGATGAGTACTGTGAAGTACACTTAGATCCAGATATTGCACCCTATAATTGGGTATTTAGAACAACAGAAAAAATCCGCATTAGATTTGGTGTTCACCTATCTAAACATCCAGGCCTGGGACAGGTGGTCTGTGAGTTAAATGATGGTCAGGGATATTCTGATTTAGACCGGATAATAGCAAAAACAGAAGGTTTAACTGAAAATGGCTTCCAGATGTTTTCAGTTACCCTTCCACCCCTTGGTAATGGTGGGGGATATAAGTATAGACTGGGTTATATAGATACTGATGGTAAGGAACATAGTAGTAAAAGATCACAAATTTTGTTAGTTTGCGATGAAGCACCCCGTTTCCTAACAGAAATTTCATCTGTATTTTTGGGACTGCTGAATAATCACCACGTTTACGGACCACAACCATCCATATCCATGACACCTAGTCCCCAGGACTGGAGTTCTCGCTTGTTCTATTCTATACTAATTGACAGATTTGCCCGTAGCAAACATACAGTCCGTAGTCCTTTAAGTCTAGTAAAATACGATCTTTCCTGTCCCCATTCCAGTCACGGTGGTACAATAAAGGGTATAACTGAGCATCTAGAATACTTAAAATCCCTAGGCGTAGGAGTAATTATTATTAGTCCCATATATGTCAATGCTCCTGATGGTTACCATGGTTATCATCCTATTCATCTATTAATGGTTGATCCCCGTTTAGGTACACTTCAATGTTTACGTCAAATGGTGAAAAAAGCCCATGAATTAAATATTGCCGTTATTTTAGATGTAGTTAATAATCACATCGCTGACAGCATCAATTGGCCAGAATACGGTGGTCCACCAGGAGGAGAATTTAAATACGTGCAGGGTGATGAGTTGGCAGTTATGCCTTTTCCTGTGGAAATAAGGAATACCTCACTCTTTCATGGACCAGAATACACCCATATGGTTAACCAAAGACTATTCGGTTTTTTAGAAGACTGGCGTACGGAGATGAATTATGTTCGTGAATTACTAGTACAACATTTAAAATACTGGATTGCTGAGACGGATATTGATGGTTTCCGCTATGATGCTGCGCGTCATGTGGGTTTAGATTTTTGGCAACCTTGCGTAGAAGAAATATCAAGATATGCCAACATGCTAGGAAAAAAGGAATTTGTGCAAATAGCTGAGCATGCAGGTAGTACCCACGAACAAGTACTAGAATACAACCCGGCCAAATTTTCTGGTTTGATTGACTATCCCACTTACTATGATGTTAAGCAGTCTTTTGGGGATGGTAATTGGCTCTCTGGTCTCACAGACTATTTTTGTGGTTTTCTGCAACCATCGGATTCCTACTATGCAGGTTGGCAAAATAATATTATGTTCTTAGAAAATCAGGACACAAATAGAGTTTTCCATGAGTTTTTAAATCGTACTCATAGCCGGGATCAAGCACGTATTCGCCTACATTTTGCTCTAGCTTGTTTAATATTAGGTCCCCAAATACCCTTTATTTACCAAGGAACAGAGCAAGAGTTTGACGGTGCATTAGGCTTATTTCATGATGAAGAAAAATCAAGTTATGTTGGTCATGATTGCTATGTGCGGGAAGATATGTTTGATAATCCCAGTTGCACTTGGAAATTTGGGGTAATCAACCGCAAGACCTTTCAACCTTACAATAAAAACCACCCGACCTTTTTACTAATTCAAAAACTTGCCCACATTCGCTGGCAATACAAATTGATTATAAATGGCACACGCACCTTATTATATGAAAATCACAGTGTTTTGTGCGTACTTATTCACCATCCGTTTGAGAAATACCGTCTTCTAGCTGCTATGAATATGGGATCTAGAGATATATATAATCATTCTTTTAAAGCTCCTCATAATCATGGTGATTTTCCCGAACCTAATATACTATTTGGAACATCTGGTGGGTCAATACAAATACTACCAGGAGAAATTAGTCTGCAACTTCCAGCATTTGCATTCGTTTTAGCTCAAGTTTAGTGGAACCTAGTCATGGTTAGATCCACCTGGCGCAACAGTGATTCTAGATCAGAAGAATTGTCTAAAACAACATCCGCACGAGTAACTTTTTGCTCTAATGGTAATTGACTGTTAATTCTTACTATTGCTTGTGCTTCCGTTAATTCATTCCGACTCATTAGTCGTTGTTTTTGTATTTCACCTTCACAATACACAACCCAAATCTCATTGACTAGATTCTCTAAACCTGCTTCAAATAAAAGGGGAATCACCAAAACTAAGGTCTCATGCGGTGACTCCTCAATAGTTTTTAAAAAACAATTCCTGACATAAGGATGAATCAAATTTTCCACCCAGGAGCGTTCAGAGGATTGATTAAAAATAATTTCTGCCAATTTTTTCCGATTTAAACTCCCATCTGGGAGCAAAATCTCTTGACCATAACGTTCTGCAATCTCCCCAAGAATTACTGAATCCTTCCCCACTGCATCTCTGGCATAAATATCTGCATCTAAAATAGGTAACCTGTATACACCTGCTAAATAATTAGCCACAGTACTTTTACCCGTAGCAATGCCTCCTGTTAAACCAATTAATCTTTTTGTCATGAAAATGTACCTAACCTCCCCACACTACCACAGAAAGTTTACTCCCACACCTAAATCTGACGTAATCTAATTACGACAAATTTGATTGACCAAATTACCATCCTTATCTACTAATTCTATAACTAAAGGCATTTTGCCAAAGGCGTGGGTAGAACAACTTAAACAGGGATCAAATGCCCGAATGCCAGCCTCAACCCGATTTAACATCCCCTCTTGAATCTGACTACCCTGGATAAAATGACGAGCAATTTGAGCAACTGTACGATTCATTGCCAGATTATTTTGACCAGTAGCAATAATCAAATTCACCTTCTGGATTAAACCATTTTCATCAATACGATAATGATGGAATAGGGTTCCCCTTGGTGCTTCACTTACCCCCACTGCTTCTAATCGGTTAATTCCAGCTGCTGCTCGTAGACGGGTTGATAAAATATCAGGGTCATCCAATAAAATTTCTATGTGTTCAACAGAAGCCAAAATTTCAATTAACCGCGCATAATGATAAAAGAAAGAAGATTTCACAGTTCCACTACCATAACTGCGAAATTCCCGTAGTTCTTGATCTGCTAATGGAGTGCCAATTTGACTACAAATATTCAATCTAGCTAGAGGTCCAACCCGATACATTCCACTATCTAAACGACAATGATCTTTGCCATCGGGATAACCTAAAGGACGATAATAGGGAGATTTCAAATAGGAATCTTCTTGTACTGCTTCACCGATAAATTCATGATAATTATCCGCCTCTAATTTATCAGCAACAATGTTTCCCCCACTATCTACAAAACGTAAATGACCATCGTAGGTCTCCCATAAACCTTGAGCAGTTACTAGTCCCATAAACAAACTGGGGAAATTACCAAAAGTTTGGGCTTCTTTTTGATAGTTCTCTAGCAGCTTTTTAAATAAAGCTATGGCATTTAAAACCGTGGATTTAGCTTCGGGAATACGGTTTTGTATGTGGGTACGATTTTCTGTGGTGAGAGGGTCACTAACCCCACCAGGAACGGCCCAAGCAGGATGGATTTTTTTGCCTCCTAATAATTCAATAATTTCCTGTCCAAATTGTCGTAATCGAATGCCACCTCTAGCTAATTCGGGATCGACGCCAATCAAACCAAAAACATTTCGTTTAGCTGGTTCACTATCCATACCCAATAATAAATCTGGGGCACTAAGGTGAAAGAAACTCAAAGCATGGGATTGAATTATTTGTCCTAAATTCATGAGACGACGCAATTTTGTTGCTACTTCCGGAATGGTGACAGACAAGATTGTATCCCCAGTTTTTGCCGATGCTAATAAATGACTTACCGGACAAATTCCACAAATTCTAGCTGTAATTCCAGGCATTTCTGGAAAAGGACGACCAACACAAAACTTTTCAAACCCGCGAAATTCTGTTACATGAAACCGTGCATCATCTACATGACCTTCATCGTCTAGGTAAATGCTAATTTTGGCGTGGCCTTCAATGCGGGTAACAGGGTCAATAACTATTTTTTTCATGGTTTTTTAGGTAGCCTGGTTTATAAATCGTACATTCTACTTTCTGGAAATTCTGGAAACTCATCACAAAACTCTTCAAATGCTGTTTTTGAAGGTTTCTCAACTCTTTGATGGGCAATTTCAGCTTGCATTTCTTCTATTACATCCCAAGCAGCTGCACATTCGGGTGAGTTAATACCTTTGTTACTACAAATAATTCGTGCTTTTCTAATTTCATCCTGTAATTGCTGCTCCAAAAGAATTGTATGGGGTTTTTCTAGGGTGACACTTCCTACCAGAATATCTGTTAATGAGATTATTCCCATTAACTCACCACTAATTACTGGAGCATGATGGAGATTATATTGAGCAAATAATTTGGCTACATATTCTAAACCAAGTTCTGGATTAACTACTACACAAGGTTTAGTCATTATTTCATAAACACGGACTTTATTTGTTTCTTTGCCATAAGCTATGATTTTATAAATGATGTCGCTTTCTGTGACTATTCCGTAAGCATCTTGTTCATGACGACGATCTACTATTAATGCTCGCCAATCTCTAGCTTTCATTAAATCAATGGCTTCTTTTGCAGTGGCAGAACTACGAATTGTTGCCACGTCTTTAGTCATTACATTTGCTGCTTTTAACATCATTTATCTCCTAAAATTAGGTTATCCAAATTTAATCATCTCTCGCCCTACCATGGAGGGTGTTTCTCCTCTTAATAATGGCTCTAATGTTGCTCTAATTCTTGTAGCTGAAGGTGGACAACCTGGTAAATAAATATCAACATCAACTATGTTATGAACTGGAACAACTCGATCAATTAAGGGTGGTACAATTCCTGGTGAGTGGGGAATCTTTTGATTTACATCTGCTCCTTCTATATAGGCTAATTGTAAACTTACATTGGCAGTTCCTGTCAGATTGCGCATGGCAGTCACGTTACCTGTAACTGCGCAGTCTCCAAAGGAAATAATGGTTTTTGTCCTCTGTCTAATTTTGTGGATTAACTCCAAATGTTCTTCATTGGCGATCGCTCCTTCTACTAATACCACATCCACCCCTTCTGGATATTCTTTAATATCAGCAATGGGGCTATAAACTACATCTACCTGAGTGGCTAAATCTATTAACCATTCATCTAGATCTAAAAATGACATGTGACATCCAGAACATCCACCTAACCATACGGTTGCTAATTTGATTTTATCCATAATGTTTAACTGATGATATGTAAGATGGTAACTACTAAAAGTTCCACTGTTGTTTCTCGCGCGCTGTGACCAAGAACTCTATTTTACCTCGATCATGTTTCATTTCTTCCACACTTACACCCTTAGTAAACAAAGCTCCAGTGGGACAAGCATTGACACATTTACCGCAGGAAGTACAGGTGAGAGAAGTTCCCCAGGGTTGATTTAAATCCGTAATCAGATGGGATTTTGACCCCCTACCCGCCATATCCCAAGTGTGGGCACCTTCAATCTCATCACATACCCGCACACAGCGAGTACATAAAACGCAGCGATTGTGGTCAATGGCAAATCTCTCGTGGGAAGTATCAACACTTCGCTGGGGAAACTGATAAGCTAATCGCACGTGATCCATACCCATTTCTATGGCTAAATCCTGTAATTCACAATTACCATTAGCTACACATACAGAGCAGGTGTGATTCCCTTCTGCAAATAGCATTTCGATAATTGTTCTTCTATACCTTTGCAGGCGATCGCTTTTAGTTGTGACTTCCATCCCCTCAGAAACCTTATTCACACAAGCGGGTAGAAGTTTATTCATCCCGGCAATTTCTACTAGACATAGACGACAAGCACCCACATCTCCCACACCATCTAAATGACAAAGTGTAGAAATATGTATACCTGACTCCTGAGCTGCTTCTAATAAAGTATTATGCTCGTGAGCGCTGACCATTTGCCCATCAATTGTCAAAGTCTTTACTGTCATAATTGTCTATTGATTTTTACTGTTTAATTAGAGCTAAATATTCTTCTCGGAAATAGCGCAAGGTGCTGAAAACAGGATTGGGTGCGGACTGACCTAACCCGCATAAACTAGTATGTTTCACCATATCGCATAACTCTTCCAACAGATGTAAATCGTTTTGTGTTCCCTTTCCCTGACTAATCCTGGTTAATAAATCATGGAGTTGCACCGTTCCCACCCTACAGGGAATACACTTACCGCAGGACTCATCCATACAAAACTCCATAAAGAATCGTGCCACATCTACCATATTAGTAGTTTGATCCATCACAATCATTCCCCCAGAACCCATCATAGAACCCAAAGCAGACAGGGATTCATAATCTACAGGAGTGGTAAATGCTGATGCAGGTATACACCCTCCCGATGGTCCACCTGTTTGTACCGCTTTAGCCATACCCCCATCGGGAATACCACCACCCATTTGTTCCACAATTTCCCCTAGGGTTGTCCCCATGGGAACCTCAATTAAACCTGTATTCCGGATTTTACCTGCTAGGGCGAAAACCTTTGTCCCTTTACTTTTCTCTGTGCCAATATTAGCAAACCATTCCGCCCCATTTCTGATAATAGGAGCAATATTAGCAAAGGTTTCTACGTTATTAATTAATGTAGGGTAACCCCATAAACCTGATTCAGCAGGGTATGGGGGACGAGGATGGGGAACACCACGTTTACCTTCAATTGAAGCCATTAATGCGGTTTCTTCACCACAAACATAAGCACCTGCACCAATGCGAATTTCGATTTTAAAATCAAAGGGTGATTCAAAAATATTTGTTCCCAATACCCCTAACCTTTGTGCTTGACGAATGGCAGTTTCCAGACGTTTAATCGCAATGGGGTATTCCGCTCTGACATAAATATAACCTTGATTAGCACCAATGGAATAAGCGGCGATCGCCATTCCTTCTAAAACTCGATGGGGATCACTTTCTAACACACTACGATCCATGAATGCGCCTGGATCTCCTTCATCCGCATTACAAATCACGAATTTTTTTGCACCTGGCGATTTTGCTACAGTTCCCCATTTTAACCCTGTGGGATATCCAGCACCACCTCTTCCCCTTAATCCACTTTTAGTAATAACTTCTACTACTTCTGCGGGTTTCATTTCTCGCAGCACTTGGTAGAGAGCTTGATAACCATTAGCTGCAATATAAGATTGAATTCTTTCTGGATCTACCCGACCACTATTTTCTAAAACAATGGGTAATTGTTTAGTAAAAAACGGATGTTGTAAATCTTGCTGTTTTAAAGTGGTGTTTTTTCCCTTGATGGAATCAATTACCTTTGGTGCATCCTGAGGCGTTACTTGTTGATAAAGTGTAATTTTATGACTTTTATTCTCATCTATCTCCACTAAAGGACCCTGACAACAAAGGCGCATGCAACCCACACCTACCACTTCCACCTGCTGTTCCAAACCTGCTGCTTCAAGCGATGTCAATAAATTTTCCCTCACTGCTTGGGAACCAGAAGACAAACAACCTGCAGCAGTGCAACAGCGAATTTGTATAGGTTTAGTCTGAGAATTTTCTGCCCTAGCAATCTCCAATAATTCATGTAGTTCCATGTTGCCATTCTCCCACTTTTTTACAGACTGATTGTGCAGTTTGATGACCTAAAACCTCACCGTCAAACACCACTGCTGGTGCAATACCACAAGCACCTAAACATCTAGCAGTCATCAAAGAAACTTCTCCGTCTGGTGTGGTATCTCCCGCTTTAATTTGGATGAATGTTTCCAGAGTGGTTAAAATTTCTTGGGCACCTTTTACATAACAAGCTGTACCTGTACAAACTACACAATTATGTTTACCTTTTGGTGCTAAAGAAAATAAATGGTAAAATGTTGCTACTCCATATACCCGACTAGGCGGCAATTTTAACTCACGGGCGATATACAGCAGTAAATCTAATTCTAAATACCCAAATAATTCCGTTGCTCGATGGAGAATTTCAATCAGTGCATCTTGTTGATATTGACAGCGTTTGATGGCTGTATCCAACATTCTCAAACGTTTGTCCCCACGCTCAATATGATTGACGCGAACTGGAACTGTGGTTTTCATGATTTCTTATCAGGATGGTGGACAATATGTACAGAACAGGGTGCATGGTGCAACACATAATTACTTACACTACCCATAAAAAACTCGGTGATTTTAGAAACTCCTCGTCTCCCAATCATGATTAAATCCGCATTCCACGCCCCAGCGACTTGACAAATCACCTTACCTGGATTTCCCACATTCTGAGAAAACTCGGTTTTAATGTTTTCTGTATTTGCCCGCGCACAAAAACCTTGCAACATTTCCAAACCTTCTTCTTTATAGGCTTCCAATTTCTTCAAATAAATTCCCATGCTTTCATCAGTCCAAGCTGGATAGTAATCAATCTGAGAAAACATCATGGTATCCGGAATGCCATCCTCCTCTGGGGATAGAACATGTATTAGCATTAACTGAGCCGATGTTAATTTTGCTAAGTTAAGTGCTTGTTGAAATACTTCTTCTCCTGTGCTAGAAAGGTCTAACCCCACCAAAATTTTACTAAGCATTGATGCCTCCATTGTAACTTACTAACCATTACAAAGTACCCCTTTATGGTCTTTTGGTTCCTGTTTGTAACAAGATGTTGATTTCCTTCATAATTCTTAGCACTTATCTTTACAATTCGTTAATTTTTAACTCCTAGCTTGGGATCTAGGTCTACACTTATGGTTGTAGCTAAAGAATGTGAGGAACTTGTGAGGAAATTATGGTTAAGGGAATAAACATTTTAACCATCCATGACTGTAAATGTTCCAAGATCTAGATCAAGCCATTTGGTGATGATTCTACCTCTTGTGTACTTCTTAGTTATTATGCCCATTTTTAGTCGGTTTGCTCTATATCTAAAAGTTGATATCGGTCCTGTATTGCTTGTCTAGCTTTAATAATTAAGTTACACACCTTTGCATATTTACTTACTTCTAAAAGGAAATTTTTAACATGAAGATTTTAGTAGTTGAGGATGATGCACTAATTGCATATACGCTGACTAATTTTCTCACAGACCAGAATTATGCTGTAGAAGTAGCAAATGATGGTAAAACTGCTTGGGATTTAGTAGAAACTTATGAATATGACCTGATACTACTAGACATTGTTTTACCAAAACTGGATGGAATTAGCTTATGTAAAAAAATTCGTTCTAGTGGTCGACGAGTACCAATTTTATTATTGACAGGGCGTGATAGTTCTCACGATAAAGCTATTGGTTTAGATGCTGGTGCGGATGATTACGTGGTCAAACCTTGTGATGAAGAAGAATTGGTAGCTCGTGTAAGAGCATTATTAAGACGTGGCGGTGTTAATTCCCAGCCTATATTAGAGTGGGGTAGTTTACGATTAGACCCTAGTAGTTGTGAAGTTACATATCAACAAGATCAACTTTCACTCACCCCAAAAGAATATGCTTTACTAGAACTTCTGATGCGAAATAATCGTCGAGTATTTAGCTGTGGAATGATTTTAGATCATCTTTGGTCTTATGAAGACACCCCGGGGGAAGACGCTGTGCGGACTCATATTAAGGGTTTAAGAATGAAGTTAAAAGCAGCGGGCGCACTTCATGATTTAGTGGAAACAGTTTATGGTATTGGATATCGTCTAAAGCTACAAGAAAATGACCATAATGACAACCATGAATTAAATCATAAATCAAAAAATGAGCGGACAATTGGGAAGCTTGAAGAAATTTGGCAGCGATTTATTGGTAGGATAGAAGAGCAAATTTCTGTTATAGAAGAAGCTGGGCAAAATATTGCCCATACCCAAGGAAATTTTAATTCAGAACTATTGCTACAAGCAACTAGAGAAGCACATACTTTAGCAGGTTCTTTGGGGACATTTGGCTTACCTTATGCTTCGGAATTGGCAAAAAAAATTGAGAATTTCTTCCAAACATTTGCTAATTTAACAGCAGCAGAAATGATTAATCTACAACCTAAATTACAAACTTGGGTTAAATCACTAAGGCAAGAAATTAATAGAAAAAATCAGCAAATCAATGGTCCTGATAATAGTCAAAAAGAACTGACATTATCTCCTAGAGAAAACATCGACAATGAAATCGCACCAACAGTCAACAAGACCAAAATATTAGTGGTAGATGATGATTTAAAAACTTTAGAGTTATTACAGGTACTGTTGACTCCTTGGGGACTGGAAATAATCACCCTTAATCATCCAGAGCAGTTTTGGAACACTTGGGAAAAAATTCAGCCCGATATGCTAATCTTAGATATTGAAATGCCTAGTATGAGTGGGATTGAATTATGTAAAATGATTCGTAGTCATGACCAAGGTAGGGAAGTACCAATTTTATTTTTAACAGTTCATAGCAATGTGGAAATTGTCAATCAGGTATTTAGTGTGGGAGCTGATGATTTTGTTAGTAAACCAATTATTATTTCCGAGCTAGTCAATCGTATTCTCAATCGCTTAGAAAGAGTCAGATTGGTGAAAATTATGGAGCGAAATCGATACGCAAAGACCAATCAAATTAACGAGAATAACAAATTTATTGTTGAAAGCTATCATAACTTAGTAGAAGTTTATCCAGAAGCAATTCTCATTGTTAGTCAAGATGATTTGGTGTTCGTGAACAGTGCTGCAGTTCGCTTACTGGGAGTTAATTCAGCAGGAGAACTATTAGGTCGGAAATTTATAGAATTTGTCCATCCACAACACAGGGAAGAAATTCAAGAAAACCTAAAATCTCTCCAAACAAATCAAAGATTAATTCCCCTACAAGAAGTCAAATTTTTACAAGCAGGTGGCGGAATAATTTATGTAGAAACGGTTGGCGCATTTCTCACTTACCAAAATCAACCAGCAGCACAAATTGTCGCACGTGATATTACCAGACGTAAGCAGACAGAATTAGCATTGCACAAAACTAAAAATGAACTAGAATTGAGGGTTAATCAACGTACAGTTGAGTTAATTAATGTCAATCACCAATTGCAATCACAACTGGATGAACAAAAACGTACTCAAGACGCTTTGAGGATTTCAGAAAATCGGTTTGAAGCCATTTTAAGTATTGCCGATGATGCAATTATTTCTATTGATAATAGTCAACAGATTACCTTATTTAATCAAGGTGCAGAAAAGATTTTTGGCTATACTGCTGAGGAAGTTTTAGGAAAAAAGCTAGATTTATTATTACCCACACGCTTTGCCCAGGAACATCGTAATCACGTAGCTACATTTGGCAAATCTTCTGCTCACGCTCGCAGAATGGGAGAAAGACAAGAAATATTTGGTTGTCGTAAAGATGGGTCAGAATTTCCTGCAGAAGCTTCAATTTCTAAGTTAGATCTTGGTCGAGAATCTGTGTACACAGTCATCTTGCGAGATATAACTGAGCGCAAGCAGGTGGAAAAAATGAAGGACGAATTTGTCTCTGTTGTTAGTCATGAATTGCGGACTCCTTTGACATCTATTCATGGTTCTTTAGGAATGTTGACCAGTGGGTTACTCTCTACTACTTCAGAACAGGGTAAACGTTTGCTGCAAATTGCCACCGATAGTACGGAGCGATTAGTTAGATTAATTAATGATATTCTGGATATTGAACGCATTGAGTCGGGTAAGGTCAAAATGGAACGCGAAAATTGTGATTTGCGAGATTTGATCAACTCAGCTATCAATATCATGCAAACTTTAGCGGATAAAGCAGGTGTGAGTTTATCTATTCATAACTCTAATAGTTCATCTAATATTTCATCTATTCAATTATGGGCAGATCCAGATCGGATAATTCAAACTTTAACTAATTTGTTCAGTAATGCCATTAAGTTTTCAGAACCAGGATCCACGGTTTATTTGATGACCGAATTACAAAAAGACCAGGTGTTGGTAACTGTGCAAGATACTGGAAGAGGTATACCAGAAGATAAATTAGAGAGTATTTTTGAGCGGTTTCAACAGGTGGACTCTTCTGATTCTCGCAATCATGATGGTACTGGCTTGGGTCTGGCAATTTGTAAGAGTATTGTTCAACAACATGGGGGCAAAATTTGGGTCAAAAGTGTTTTGGGCGAAGGTAGCAGTTTTTATTTTACTCTACCAATTTTAACTGTTTATGATAGAGCTAATTTACAGGGTTTGGTCACCGATCAATTAGACTATGAAACATCCCTAATTACTGATGCTAATTCTCCTTTAGTCTTGGTTTGTGATGATGATGCAATCACTCGCCAAGAATTAGAAAATCTCTTACTACAAGGGGGATATCGGGTACTCACAGTAGCTAGTGGCGACCAGGCGATCGCCCAAGCAGTTATTCAACATCCAGATGTGATTTTATTAGATTTAGTTATGCCAGGAATTAATGGTTGGGAAACCATGGCTGGATTGAAAAAATGTTCAGATACTAAAGATATACCAATTGTTATTTGTAGTGTTTATAAATCAAGTCAAAATAATCTTAACTGTCAAGAAGATACCAATGCTGAAAGTGTCAAGTTTGCTGATTGGTTAAGTAAACCAGTGGAAGAAACTGATCTGTTAAATTCTCTCAGGAAGGTCGTATCTGAACCCTCAAGAAAGCTGAAGATATTAATTATTGAAGATGATCATGACCTAGCAGATCTTTTGGCAACCTTGTTTGGTAGACATGATATTGAAACCTTCATTGCCAAAACTGGTAGGGAAGCAATTCATCTGAGTCAAAAGGTTAATCCTGACCTACTAATTCTGGATTTGATCCTCCCGGAAGCTGATGGTTTTACAGTTGTTGATTGGTTGAAGCAACATGATCAACTGTTTAGTGTCCCCGTGGTTGTCTATTCTGCAAAAGACCTAGACGATTCAGAACGTCATCGGTTAAAATTGGGACACACGGAGTTTTTTACCAAGGGGAGGGTGACTACTCAGGAGTTTGAGCAACGAGTTATGGATTTGTTACAGAGAATTACAACTAAGCAATAATCAGGGTTAGGTCATAGACTATGAAAAGGCGCATCTTAGTGGTTGACAATGAGCAGTATATTCAAGAAGTGGCTAAAATTTGTTTAGAAACCGTTGCAGGTTGGGAGGTGCTAACAGCTAGTTCGGGTAAGGAGGGAATCTTACAAGCTGAGAATCATCAGCCAGATGCAATTCTATTAGACGTGATGATGCCTGACATGGATGGATTATCAGCTTTTGAAAAACTACAAGCCAACCCAGCAACCCAAACAATACCAGTCATTTTGTTAACTGCAAAAATCCAAGTTGCTGATCGTCGTCGTTATTCTCAGTTAGGTATTAAAAGTGCGATCGCTAAACCCTTTAATCCTTTAGAATTAGCTCACCAAGTTGCAGCAGAGTTAAATTGGAATTTAGAATGTAATAAGACTAAATGAATTGTGACGACTACTAATGGGGAGCTATTAATTATGATTGCTAATCGTAACACTTATATTACTCCAGAAGCATATCTAAAACTAGAAGAACATAGTCAGGTTAAACATGAGTATATTAATGGAAATATTTACGTTATGGCGGGTGCCCTAGATGTTCATGTTACAATTGCTCTTAATCTTGCATCTATTCTTCGAAATCATCTTAGGGGTTCTGGTTGTCGAGTATATATTACGGATATGAAAGCTAGAATCGAATCGTTAAACAGATTTTACTATCCTGATATTATGGTGACTTGCGATTCTCGTGACCAAGAAACA
>Ga0169931_10009451_pt1 | contig 14053 bp, 7 predicted proteins | sample Kivu_15m_20L_FD_129675 | JGI IMG/M metagenome (GOLD analysis project Ga0169931, IMG submission 129675) | Freshwater microbial communities from Lake Kivu, Western Province, Rwanda to study Microbial Dark Matter (Phase II) - Kivu_15m_20L... | ecosystem: Environmental > Aquatic > Freshwater > Lake ...
TAAAATTTAACTCAAATTGTGGCTGTGAATTAATTAAATCAACCTATTGTATTGTTGATAATAATCCACATATATAAATTATAATTTTAAGCTAAAATTTAATTATGTTTTCTTTTTTTTGGCAGGTTTTGACTAGCATCATCTTATTTGTGATTTTAGGATTTGGTTTATTCTATATTTTAAAATTATTTTTAGGTTTTTAATGACAACAGGAATAGTTTACATCGCTAGAAACGACACTCATGAACCTAATGTTTACAAAATAGGTAAGACTTTAAGAACAGATCTTAATGAAAGAATGGATGAATTAACAAGTCATACTGGTGTTCTAGGAGAATTTAAATATGAAGGGCATGTTTTAGTTGATGATGTTGATGAATGTGAAAGAAAATTGCACGAAAGTTTTTCACATTGTAGGGTTCAAAATAATAGAGAATTTTTTAGATTATCACTAAGGGAAATCATTTTACAAATCAATGATGTTATTGCTGATAAAATTATTAGAAATAACCTTCCCCAAATTTTAAATGATAGGGATATTACTTTAGATTATTTTTTAAGATTTAATAATTTAATATCTTTTTTGAGATTTTATCAAAATTACGGATGCAGTCCAGAATCATTCTGCGGCATGTGCTCCAGCATTCCTCATTCTGGTTTAATTATATTTTTATGTCAGACAAGTGGCCATGATTTAGGCTCTAAAGAAAAAAGATTTCATTTATTTAACAAATTAAAAGGACTAGGAAATTTTCGATATCAACAAGAGTATGAAAGTTCAATTAACTTCAGCGATTTAACAAGTGAGCACAAAAAAGCAATCTATGGAGAATTGTGCTCACAATTATTAAATCTAAATAACAATGAAGTAAGCTCTATTACATCTAAGATGATAGATTTTCTCAGAGTTATTATTGATTTTAAGCAATATAATGAAAACTTAAAAAAAATCTTTGATCAAAAATTTAAAAAATTTTTTATTGATTTGTCTAAATTATCAAGATTTGAAATTAATAATTTTAGTCCAAATAAGTCGTCTTTTATTTCATATTTATTAAATGATTTAGAAAATAATAATGTATTAATAAATATTTTTCATCAAAGTGCACTATTAGAAAAAATTAAGGAAGACCGTATGAAAGCAGTGGCTGCACAAGAAGAATATAATTTAAAAATTCAGCAGGAAATTGAAAATAGAAAACTTCAAAAAGAATTAAGATTAAAGCAAAAACAAGATCAGCATAAGATTTTCTTAGATGAACAGAAGATTAGAAATGAAAAAAGACAAATCTATATTACTAGACTAAACAATATGAATTTAGTCGATAGAATAAAAAATATAATAAAAGAAAGGCCTTTCGGTTTGGATGGAATACCTAAAGAATTATTTGAAATTGAAAATATATCTAGTGTTTTTTCATTACTTTCAGAAAATGAAAAATTAAAATTTAAATCTTTAATTGTAAATAAAAAAAACAAGTTTTTTAAAATTGTAAAAAAAAAGTTGGTATAAAATTTTAATATTTTAAATTAAAGCTCAATTGTGTCTGTTAATTAATTAAATCAATCTATTGTGTTGTGAATATTACTATACCTTATTTAAATTAATTTAAATTTAGATTACCAAAAAGAAGTTGTTCGTGAGATAGCTTGTTTATGTTTTGATTTTTTAAGTACTTTATCATTTGCTCACCAATTGCTTCTATAACTTTAACTGGAACGCTATTTCCAAATTGTTTGTAAGCTTGGTTGCAACTCACAGGAATTTTGAAGTTCTCTGGAAAACCCTGAAGTCTCGCGCATTCTCGCTCTGTAAGCTTTCTGGGATTTTTATTTTTACCACGACGTATTAAAACTTCGCTACCATCTTTATAATATCTTGCTGAAATCGTGTTAGTATAATTGCTATTTTTATCAAAGAGGCCATATCCAAATCCATTTCCTTTGATTTTATGTTCTTTTTTTCTTCTCTGGTGTCCTTGCCATAGTTTTGAGGAGATAGTGTATTTTTTTGAAACTCTTTTTTCTAAAACCGATCCTAGAGATGTTTGAATTTTTAGAGGTCTTGGGTATTCAAAATCACCATTATTTTTTAGGAAACCAACAATATAAATTCTCTCTCTGTTCTGAGGCAAACCAAAATCTCTAGCATTTAAAATTTTTGGTTCAGGTACATAATAATCTTTTCTTAGGATTCTAAGAATTGTTTTTAAAGTTTCACCATTATTATGACCTTTAAGGTGTTTAACATTCTCTAATAAAAATGAATTTGGTTTTTTTATTTTTAGAATTTTTTCAATCCAAAAGAATAAAGTTCCTCTAGTATCATTAAAACCTTTTCTTAATCCAGCTTGGGAAAACGGCTGACATGGGAAACCTGCCAGTAGAATATCAAAATTTGGAATTATTTCTCTTATACTTTTTTCATTTTTTAAATTAGTGATATCTCCATAAAAATTTGTTTTTCCAAAATTTGTAATGTACGTTTGAATGGCGTACTTATCTATTTCGCTTGAAAATACACATTTAGACGTATCACCATTTTTACAAATAGCATTTTCAATTCCTAGACGAAGTCCACCAATACCTGCAAAAAGATCAATGATTTTAAAATTCATTTTGAATGATTCGTTTATATGTGATTTTAATTATATTATATTTTTAACGTTTAATCTTTAAAATAGAATTTTAAATGTCTACTAAAGCTGATGAGATATTAAAAATAGTTTTAACAAGACTGAATATTCAAGATAAGCCAAATGAAGAAAAATTTAATAATATTTATAAAATATTTCCTGAATTAGATAAATTAAATGAGGAGGTAAAATTTTCTGTTTCTACCACTGGCACTATTACAGAAAGAATTTGTGGTTGGGCATTGGATGCGGCTTTACCAAATGGTTATTACAGATTAACTGCAAACAGTGATAAGTGGCTAGGTGATTATGTAATTTTAGGAATACCTTTTAATGTTGTTATTTCAGTAAAAAGTTACAAGGTGAAAGAAAGATTGCTCGTCAGCGGCTCTGGAAGTTTATTAGTACCAACTATTGGTTGGGGTTTTATGGATGATCCAAAAGAATTTAAATATGAACGTTTGCAAAGTTATTTGTACAGAGGTTTTATTGCTATTTATATGCCAAATTTTACTTTAAAGAATGTTGAAAAAGATTCCTTGACCCTTTTAAACGTTCATAAAAATAAATTTTTAAGACCTATTGAAAATTTGGTTAATGATATTAAAAAATCTTTAGAGAAAAAAATTTTTGGTCAATCAGTAATGTTTGCAGTTAATCCAAGAAAATTTTAGATACGAGGTAAATGAATAATAATGCAAATTCAATTTTAAATTTATTATCAAAAGAATATAATTGGATAGACAAAACTACATATACAAAATTTAATAACCAATCTAATTTTTCCTCACCATTACAATTAATTAAATTTTTATTAAATATTCTAAGTGTTTCCGATAAAGAAAATTTAAGTATTGTTTTACCCAGTAAAAAAAATCTATGTTACATTTTAACTATTTATTTAGCATTAGAAAAAGTTAGAAAAAATTATTCAGAATTTCTTAGTGATTTTGAAAAATTTTTAGTTCCAGGTCAAAATATTCGTTACTGCTTAGATAATGAACAAAAAGGAAAAATCTTCAAATATATTGGAAAAAAAAAGGGCAGTGATGACATTACAATAATTGAAACATTTCCTTATGGAAATACTGCTGGGTGCAGAATTGAAAAAAAAATTGCAAACCTTTTACAATTTTATCCTACTAATAAAACTAAACCTATCGGAAAGACTCCGCCAAGGGATTATTTTCCTCCATCAAGTAACATAGATAATATTTTGGATATTCAATCTTTTAATAACCCTATGATTTTAAGAAATTTTATAATTTTATTAACTGTTCAAAAAAACTTCATGAATTTTTTAGAAACACAGAAAATTAATGATATTAAATTGAAAGATTTTATTACTGTCGGCCAAATTAATGATAGTGGAGATCTTGAAGATTTTGAAAATTTGAAGATCACTGATCCCAAAGATAATTCTGAAGTTTTCAAAATCGAACCACTAATCATTTATTGTCATAGTATTCACTCGCTTTATGAGTTTTTTAAAAAGAATAAAAATGAAAAAATTGTTATTACAGATGAAATTTCTAAAATAAATAACATTACTCTTATTAGACAAATCAAAGAAATAAATAAAAATATAAAATTCTATAATTTTAGTAGCTATAGTGATTTTGAATATTTAAATGAGTATCAAGAAAAAATTGATGATACGGGTCAAAATTTAGTTTGGAAATTTGAAAAATCAGAAATAAAAGATTGGCTAGAAATTGATGCTCATAGTTTCAAAAATTTAAATGACCTTAATTCTTTAGATAGTAACTCTAAAATAAAAAAATACTTTTCAAATTACATAAAAAAAGAGGTTAAATTTTTTGATTTTCCAGAAAATATTTTCGATAAAATTAATAGAAAATTAGAAGAGTTAAAAAAAATTATTAAAATGTCTCAAAATCAAGAGGATTTAAAACAAGTAGCTATCAGACAGATATATCTTAAAATGAGAATGCAAGATTATATTTTTGGTTTTGATAACGAGATTAAAGCTCGTTTTATCTCAGATTTAAAATCTTTAGTTGATTATAGAAGTGATAGAAAAAATCTTTTAACAAATCAAGAGTATGATGCTTTAGTTAAAATAGAAGAACTTTTTAAACAAATTGACTTAAATAATGATAGTTTTTTTCAAGATAGGATAAAATTATTAAAAGATTTTATAGAAAGTTCTAAAGATATTTATAATAAGTCGAGCACAACATTTATTGTAGATAATCCCAAAATAGCTAATTATTATAAGACAAATATTCTTAAAAAATTTGGATTAGAGTTTGATATTAATTCAACATTTAGACCAAAGCGTAATTATGAATTTGCTATTATTTTATCTGAACTTTCTGAGAAGAAAATTTCAACAATTTTGAATGAAAATCATTATAAAAGTATTATATTTTTTTCTGGTCCGACATTTAAGCAAACGATAAATAATTTACAAAGTATTGATTTTACAAAGTGGAAAAAATTTTTATTAAATAAAGACCTAAAAGCTGAGCTAACAAAAATTAAAAATATAAATCCAAATTATTTTAATTATAATGAGCATCAAAGATACTCTGATTTAGTTAACAATAATATTAATCAAATTTTCATCGAAAAAAATTTTGATATTAGTAAAATATTAGATGATCAAGATTCAAATGATGAAAAAATTGATGCAAATTTTGTTGAGTTTTATGGAGATTGTTATTGTTTTTTTTCCAAAAATTCTAAAATTAAAGTTTTAAATAATATCTTCTTTCATTCAGGCAAAGGTAACCAATCAATTATAGAAAAAGATATTAAAAATTTATTAGTTGATGATTATGTTTTGATAAGAGATTCGGCAGACCGAGACGTCATTGAAAGTGAAGCAAGACTGATTTCTAGGGATGCATATGATGCTATCAGTAAAACATCAGTATTATGGTTAGATTTAATTTGGAAACATTTAGAATTGTCGGGACCTAATGCAAAAAAAAAAAAGTTAGAGTACACAAAGATACTGAGAAAAAATAAATACAATAAATCAGACGGTACAATTAGAAATTTGTTGGGAAATACAATAATTTGTCCAGATGAAATAGAAGATCTGAAAATTTTAATGAACAGTTTAAATGAATATGTCGGAAATATAATTATAGAAAAAAAAGAAATTGATAAAATTTATCAAGCCGCTTCCAATATAAAAAGTTTACACAGAAAATCTGGAAGAAATATATCAAGAAAAATTTCAAGCAGCTTGATTACGCAGGAGATTAATATTGATCGAGAGCCCATGAGAGTTGATTATAATATAGATGGAACCATCACACTTAACTCTGATAAGCCTGATTATCCAGAAGCGTGGATTGTTGAGGTAAAAAGAATAGATTTAAAAGATCATAAAGTGTCTAAAATTAATTTAAATAGATTAAAATGGCTTTAAAAAAATGAAACTTATCCCAAACTATATAAATGAGACATCTCCAAGCGGAGAAAAAAGAGTATTTTATTTATTTAAAGATTTAAACCAAGATAAATATAAAGATTGGGTTGTCTATCATTCCTTAAACTATCCCGTGACAGTTACAAAAAAAGATAGAAATAGTTATAAATATTTTGGAGAAACAGACTTTCTACTTTTTATACCGAATAAGGGGTTAATTAATATTGAAATTAAGGGAGGTCGAATTTTTACAAAAGATGGAGTCTGGTTTACTGAAAATAGATTTGGAGTAAGTAGATTAAAAAAAAGTCCGTTTGTACAAGCAACAGACTCGATGAAAAATATACAACGGTACCTTTCTTCTATAGATATAAACTTACCCCAAACATTTTTAGTTGTTTTTCCAGATTGTGATTTTCATCAAGACTCAATTGAATGGTCTGAAGATAATTTATGTAGTGGTGAATTAGATCAATTGTTAATAAAAAAAATATGCACTTTAGAAAAAAATTATTTAATCCAAAGTTCTGAAAAATTTTTTCCAGACAATAACACACAAAATAAGTTAAAAAAAATAATAAGATCTAATTTTGAAAGTTTTCAATCTTTTCATTCTTTATTAAGTCAAAGCACATATGAAATAAATAAATTTACCGAGGGTCAAATTGATATTTTAGACCAAATTGAAACTAATAGAATGTTAATTACTGGAAGCCAAGGAACTGGAAAAACTACAGTTGCAATTGAAATTGCAAAAAGAAAAATATCTGAAGGTTATAAAGTATTATTCTTGAATTCAAATAGATTAGCATGTGAAAATATAAGATATGATCTTAGAAAAGTAATTGATTATAATGAACATCAAATTAGCATTCAAACGTATGCAGGTTTCATTAGTGGGCGTGCGAGTTCGGTATTTTCACAATCAGACAAATCAGATGAAGACTACAGTTTAGCACTTCAAAGTGATTTTTATGAAAAAAATAATATTTTAACAAATTATTATTTAAATAAAATTTTAGAATCCAAGTCATTTACTCAATACGACTGTATAATTTTAGATGAGGTACAAAATTATTATTATTATGATAATTTCTATAATCTTATGGACTGTCTTTTAAAAGAAGGCTTGAAAAATGGATCTTGGTATTTATTTGGAGATTTTGAATTTCAAAAATTATTTACCCTACATAAAAATGTAGAAGATTTGGAAGTAAAGGATCCAGTAAATAATTTAAAAAATTACCAAGGTTATACAACGCAGCTCTTAATTGATAATGTTAGAAATGCTACGGACATTTGCGTTCAAGCCCCAATTATTTCAAATGTAAGTGATAAACTTCCATATCGAATAGGAAATAAATCTGGCGAAATCATGCATTATTTTGCAGAAAACAAAAGGCAAAAAGTTAAGATATTAGAAAATACAATTGAAAAACTTCATAAAAATCAAATAAAAGGAAATGATATCACTGTTCTATCTCCATTTAGACTTGAAAATGAAGAAAATTTATTAAAGCACTGCGATATATCAAAATACTATAAATTAATTAATTTAAATAAAGTTAATTTCTTTGGTCAGGAAATTATTCAAAATAAAAATAATGAAAATTATTTATATTTTTCAACAATTCAATATTTTCAAGGCATGGAAAATAAAATTATTATCTTAACCGATCCAATGACAACGTCATTAGGGGATTCGGAGATAAGAGATCATATTATGAAAAATGAAAAACTTGAAAAAATATATCCAGAAAGCTTTTTAACTTTTAATGCAATGGGAAGAGCAAACTCAATTTTATACATAATCTGGGATAAATGTTTTGAGAGTTATGTAATGGAAAAAAAAGCTAAATCAGTTTCTTTGATAAAATGATATATAAAAAGTTTAATAATCAAAAAGAATGTAGAGACTTCATTTTTGATGAACTTCAAAAGGAACTTATTGGCCCTTATGAAAACATATTTCACCCTCCAGGAAAAGATTGGAACAATCTAACACCCTCTGCTAGCATAAATTATCAAGATCAAGACCAACATAGGCAAGAGGTTTTGTCTCAATCGCCAAAGTTTAATTACATTGCCGGTGTTCTATATCCAAAAAAAAGTAAAAAAGATGAGATAGTAGATGAAAGTGAAAATCTAGAAGAGGAACAAGATGATACTGATCAAGATGAGAATTTCGATAAAAACAAATCCAGCGCCACTATAGAGAATGAAAAAGATGAAGAATTAACTTCTGACAATGAAAATATTATTGATCTAACTAATGAAATGCAACCATCAGCAATGGGGCTAAGTTTCTGCGTAAAAGATTTATTTGATTTTGATATTGAAATTAAAAATATTGGACAATATTCTAAAATAGGAACTAAAGAGACGGTTCCAGATGAAGCAAGAATAGTTGCTTATTTTATATCTAAATATGCAAGCGATAATTCTTCATACAATTGGATTTTTAATAATTTTAAACTTGAAAACTCAAACAGAACAACTTGTGAAAACTTTTTAGCTAATACTTTTAAAGTAAAAGAAAATACTTTTAAAAATCTCGTAGATTATTTTGATAAATATGGAGATCATAGAGAGGGATGGAAAAACTCAACTGTAAAAAAAAATGATCAAATTTATGAAGATTTAAAAAATTTAGATAATTCATCTTTCCAAAGTAAAGTTTTAGAATTAATAAATAACGAATCCATTAGCGAAAAGACCCAAGTTAAATATGATGGGTATTTTAGAAAAAGAATTAATTCTAAAATAACTTTTACAAAAAAAGAATTAGAAGAAAATTTAAATAAATCTATTTCAAAAAAATTTACTATTAAAAATGATAAAGAAATAAATCTTTCAGCACATATTAAAGTAAGAAAAAATAATTTTGATAATTTATTTTATATTACAAGTTCTATTATTAATATTAGCGATAATAATGATGGAGCTGCATCAATTGAAAACTACTTCTTTCAAAGTAAATTTTCTGTATCCCCTTCAAACAAGGAAAATTTTTTTCACGAATATATAGAAAAAAAACTAAAACATCTTGATGAGGAAGAAAAATCAATAAATTTACTACACCGTAATAAAAAATCATTTGCTATTGGTCATGGGTGTTCGTCTAATTGGTCATTAAATGAAACTGACCAATGCATTAAAATATATTCAGAAATATTTCCAACTTATGAGATTAAGCCAATAATCCCACAACAATTTATCGATGTAGACCTAGATATGATAAAATTTTCTACTGATACTGATTATGCAATTTTACAACTTACAAATTTAATAAAAAAATATGAAAAATGGCTAGTAGAAGAAAAAAAGGTATCACAAGGACTCAAAGATTATTTTAAGGAAACTTCTATTAACAATATTAAAAAAGCAGAAAAATCTCTTTCAAGAATAAAGGAAGGAATTGAGATTTTGAAGAGTGACGAGAAAGTGCAGAATGCATTTAAATTTATGAATAGAGCTGTTGCGCATCAGCAATGGCACTATGACTTTTCTACTAATAAAAAAAATAAACAAGACATAGATTTTAAAAATCTAGATTATCAAAAGGAGTTATTCAAATTAGAAAAGGGTAAGTGGTACCCATTTCAAATCGCTTTCATTTTGCTAAATCTTAAAAGTTTTCAAGATCCACATTCAGAAGATAGAAACATAGTAGATTTAATATGGTTTCCCACAGGAGGAGGTAAGACTGAAGCTTATTTAGGGTTGTCCGCATTTGTTATTTTTTTTAGAAAACTAAATAATAAAAACTCATCAGGTATCAGTGTTGTAATGAGATACACGCTTCGTCTTTTAACAACTCAACAATTTCAAAGAGCATCAGCTTTAATTTGTGCATGTGAAAAAATAAGGAATGAGAATGAAAATTTATTGGGTAGTAAAAAAATAACAATAGGTCTTTGGATAGGCGGGGACACTACTCCAAACAAAGAAGCTGAGGCAAAAATCAAATTAGAAAATATGCAAAGAGGAAGATCTTTTCAAAATGATTTTTTACTTCTCAGCTGTCCTTGGTGTGGTGAAGAAATGGGTGGAAAAGAAGCAAAAGGTTATAGAATGGAATCAAGAAGATTTACTTTTGCATGCCCTGATAAAAATTGTTTTTTTTGTAATACTCATTTGCCAATCTATTTAATTGATGAAACAATTTATAAAATCTCACCAGATTTATTGATTGGAACAGTCGATAAGTTTGCAAGTCTTCCTTGGAAAGCTGAGGCCATAGAATGCTTTGAAAATAAAGAAAATAAATTAAGTCCAGATTTAATTGTTCAAGATGAATTGCACCTTATTTCTGGTCCTTTAGGATCTGTTTCAGGAATGTATGAAATTTTAATAGATTCTATTTTTGAAAAAAATCTAAATAATAAATTAGTAAAAAGTAAAATTATAGCATCAACTGCAACAATCAGTAGGTCAGAGAACCAAATTAGATCTCTTTATGCCAGAAGAAGCGCTTTATTTCCACCCCAAACTAATCAAATCGAAAATAATTTTTTTGCTATTGAAGATAAAGAAAGTGAAGGAAGAAAATATGTTGGATTATTTTGTTCTTCATCAACTTCACCTCAAATTACAATGTCAAAAATTGTATCATCTATATTGATTAGCGGTAAAATACTTGAAAAAAATACTGATAAAGCAAAAATTTTTGACCCATACTGGACTCAACTAATTTATTTTAACAGCATAAGAGAGCTAATGGCTGGAGCTACATTGATTAATGATGATGTACAAGATTATAAACAGGGAATTTATTCAAAAAAAGGTTTTCAATTATTTGATAAATCATATTATCGAAATATAATTTTTGATGAATTAACATCTAGGGTCCAAAGCAGCGATATTCCAAAAATTTTATCAAAACTATTTGTTGAAAAAGATGATAGCAAAAAGAACTATCCATTAGATATTTGTATTGCTACAAACATGATCCAAGTTGGTATTGATATTCCTAGATTAAGTTTAATGGTAATAAATGGTCAGCCTAAAACTACCTCAGAATACATACAAGCATCTAGTCGTGTAGGAAGAAAAGGTGGCAACCCAGGTATTGTGTTTACAATATTGTCTCCATTTCGAACTAGAGATAGGTCTCACTATGAACATTTTATGAGCTATCATCAATCAATTTATAATTTTGTAGAACCAACAAGTGTTACTTCACATTCTGATGCAGTGAGAAGACGAGCTCTACATGCAGTTGTTATTGGCCTTTCTAGATTATGGGGAGGAAAGGAATTAAGATTAAGTCCCAACCCACTTCCTAATAAGCAGTTAAGAGAAAAAATTGAACAGTGCATTATAAATTATGTAACCATGGCTGATCCTGAACATTTAGATGAAGTTGAAAAAACTAAAAAAGATATTCAATTAATTTTTGATAAATGGCAAAGATTGAACCCAAACAATTATGGATCAATGGATCCAAGTCAAAAATCCAAAGATATTTTAATGTATCCATCAGGTAACGAAAAAATTGCTGATATCCAACCTTTTGAAACCTTAACTTCTATGCGGAATGTAGATTTGGAATGTAATGCTCAAATTCTAACTGATTTTAGAGGAGTAAGGACATGAGAAAAGAAAAAGTCGCTAAAAGAACAATTAGAAGATCCCATATAATCTCTACTTATGGAGTTGGATCAATTTATCAATTTAAAAACAGATATAGCATTCAGGGAGAGTCTGACTCTTTGATGTTAGCAGGACTGGATGAATGGTTTGATTCAGAATCAACCATTCCAGAAGAATGGAAAATCCATGAACCTAGATTGCAAAATTTATTATCCAAAGATTTCTTTGTGAATCCTCCTGATTATAGAACAAGATCAGAAGACCTTAGATTAAACTTCAAAAAATTACCTTATGTAAGATTTCCAAATTGGCATAGATGTTTTTCCTGTGGGTGGATGAAAAAAGAATCTTCTTTTAAAATCAACCCAGTATGCAATTCACATGTAGAAACAAAAGGTCATAAAGCATTTAAAAAATGTTCAAAAAATAAAGTACCAAAAAGTTTAATACCTGTAAGGTTTATTGTTACTTGTAACAAAGGTCACATTGATGATTTTCCATTTGTGGAATGGGTGCATCAGGGTAAAAACTACCATGAAAACGATTGTCATTTAAAAATAATTGGGGGAAAACAAGGTAATGCTTCATTAGCAGGGCTAAGTATAAAATGTGTTACTTGTGATACTAAGCCTGTAAGCCTAGCAGCATTTTTTGGAGGGCATAATAGAGATAGCGAAAATTCTGAAAATGGTCCTTTTTCAAGAATCAATTATAAATGTACAGGTAGACGGCCTTGGTTAAACAGTAATCAAAAATGTGAAGAAAAAAATCCAAAAGTAATTTTAAGAGGAGCTTCGAACGCTTACTATTCCGTGGTCAAAAGTTCGATTTATATTCCTTTGGTAAACGAACATTTTGATCAAAATGTTTTAGATATTATTGATCATCCAATAAAATGGAACTCAATTTCGAAAGAGGCAGAGAAAAAAAAAAATCAACCAGATGCTTTCAAAAGTTATATAGAAGATATAGCTAATTTTTCAAATGTAAGCCCAGAATCTTTATTTTTGGCTGTAAATAAAAAACTTGGCAAATTAAATGAGCAAATTCAAGAAATAACAAAAGATAACAGCGAAGAAAATTATCGATTTCAAGAATATAATTTTATTATTAATAAAAAAAATAGTAGTGGAGTTCAGATGTTAAAAAAGCAAATGAAACTAGAAGATTATAATATAATTTCTGATTTTTTCGAAAATATATTTTTAATCTCACGTTTAATTGAAACTAGAGTTCAAATGGGTTTTACAAGATTACTTCCATATGATGAAGGAATGAAAGCAGAAAATATTCAAAGTTTGTCCAAAGGAAACTTTAAGTGGTTGCCTGGCATGGTTGTAAGAGGAGAAGGAATTTTTTTACAATTTAAAAAAAAAAATCTCGATCAATGGATATCGAGTTTTAATTCAAGCTCAATTGAAAAAATTAAAAAGAATTATAATCAATCTAGAAAAGATAGGAGTTTGTCACCTAGGAATATTAATACGAAGTTTATTTTAATACACACTTTTGCTCATCTATTAATTAACCAACTTAGTTATAGTTGTGGTTATGCAAGTGCGGCTTTACGTGAAAGGATTTATTGTAATTTATCTAATAAAGAAAAAGAAATGCAGGGCTTATTAATTTATACTTCTTCGGGAGACTCTGAAGGAACACTTGGTGGATTAGTTAGAGAGGGTGAACCTCAAAATTTGACAAGAATCGTTTTAGAGACATTAAAAAAAGCACTAAATTGTTCTTATGATCCAGTATGTTTAGAAACTACCTCACAAGGATTAGGGGGTACTAATGCATCTTCTTGTCACGCATGTACATTCTTAGCAGAAACTTCATGTGAGGAAGGCAATCAATTACTAGACCGAACGACGATTATTGGAAATGGCAATAATTTAAATGGATATTTTCAAGAAATTCTAGATGCTTAATTTTAAAAATTTAATAAAAATTAGAAAATAAACTAAATTGTAGTTGATTTTTATATTTAAATAGTATTAAAGATTGATTAAAGACGTTTGACATAACCTTGTAATGTAATGTTGGAATGGTCTTAAGTAGCAAGTCTTAATACTTTTTATCTCATAACATTCAAAGTTTTCAAACCTCTAGTAAACTAACTAGTAAGGAGAAAAACTATGGATCGTTCAAAAATAGGTCAATTTTTTAAAGATACCTTTAAAAAAGATGACAGCAACACACCAGTAAAATCAGGAGAAATAATACATTTTATCTTCGGTAGATATAGCCATCAAGAAAGAGAGGAGCTTATGAATTACATTGATGATTTTATCATTCAAGAATTCAATATTAAAAGTTCTGAGTTACCCTGGTTAAATTCAACTCATAAAGACAAAGAAGAAGATTGGACAAATTTCTTTGTTTATCTTCGTTTAGCAATAGCGAGAATAATAGATCA
>Ga0169931_10009452_pt1 | contig 14053 bp, 9 predicted proteins | sample Kivu_15m_20L_FD_129675 | JGI IMG/M metagenome (GOLD analysis project Ga0169931, IMG submission 129675) | Freshwater microbial communities from Lake Kivu, Western Province, Rwanda to study Microbial Dark Matter (Phase II) - Kivu_15m_20L... | ecosystem: Environmental > Aquatic > Freshwater > Lake ...
CCCCAAAACCCCAAAACCCCAAGAATTACGGTCGGTAATTTTGATTTATTGATTAGTATGACAAATGACTCTCAGTCATAGTTTATTTGTGCCTTATTCCAGGCGTCTGATGAATTCCCGGCGCCAAAGTTCATGATCTTACTCTGATCGAAGCTAGAAACTACAATTCTAACGTCATCGCTGGCTTTAATCATCTGACGTTGTAATTGCACGTCACTTAGAATGGCACTGTCATTTCTGACCTATTCTTGCGCCTCCTAAATAATGTCTTTATGGACACCAAACACCTGTTCGTAAATCTGTGCGTCGATTTCGTCTTTCGGTTGGAATGAACGAAGCATAGTCGAATATATCCGCTTCATTTTCTCCCCGATAATCAGGTCACCATCTTGTTCCACTAGGACTCCGTCAGTTTACTCAGCTGTCGTAAGGAGTTGCTCTCTGTCTGCGTCGACTAACGTTGATTTTTTAAACGAGACAGACTTTTCGCGTTTACTCTCCAAGTTCAAGGTATAGTCATGGAAGAACTTAATAAGAAGTAACTAATGCGGTGCTAGCATAACCTGACTCATGAATTGTTGCACTCGCATTTGTTTGACAATACGAAGGATATCCACTTCGCGGCTTAGCTTAGTTTTAGCTTATTTAAACAGATTGAATTCGTTATCTGGCTTTTTTCGGCAACAAAAACACCACTTTGAATTAAATTTACTTACAAGCCACCAACTTTTGAATTTGTAACTGAAAATTGCTCGAGAAGTCAGATTCTTTTATAACAAGTGAGCTGTATCTGTTGAGCGGAAGAAATCGCCAGTGTCTTCGTGTTTTTCTTCTTCTCTCGTCATTTTTGTGAAGAGTTTCTTTATCATGCTATTATCGAGGGAAAAAGTTTGCATATCTTTCAGCAAAGAGTTGCACAACGCACGGATAAAACTTAGGAAGCCGCCAAAGCTTGCTATAAGAGCAAACAGAGACAAAGTAGTGAATGATTGCTTGAAATATACGTCGTTTTAGGCTAAGTCAAGAGAAAACAAGAAATTCAGGTCCCTTTCGGCGGCTATAGTCTAATTATATGCCACTGTGTCGTCATTCTGCACATTATAATAGGTATAAGGCGACCCCTGAGACAAGGGGTAATTATATATCAGGTTAGTGTATGATTTGACATTTACCTGGGTGACCGTTAAACGCTTCTTGATATAGGTAGCAGCGTTCAGAGTGTTCGCAAAGTACTTTTTAGTTGTTTATAGTTTTAACTTTGGGTCGTAAAACTAAGTAAGAACTTTTGTGGCAACCTGAAGGTACTAGACATTGTCTTTTACAAACTGAGAAGGAGCGCAGTCGGTTCTTCCTGTGTAAATGGCGAGGTCTTAGCAGGTGCCGATTGCTAAGCTATAAGTCTGATAGTCAGACTTTTGACGGAAACCTTCGTATGCCTAAAGTTAAAATACGCTCGCCGAATCTCCTGCAGTCACTGGACACCTATACTGCGTTGTCTACTAATACAAAACGTTTTCACTTTGAGGGATGACATTTTCGCAGTTTGTTGCGTTGATTTCAGTTCTGTCAGTTATTCCGGTTTGAGATTCATAGCTGCTTTGGATGTAGACTGCATCAAGATAAACGCTTGTGTCACTGTTGTTGAATACTGTCCTATTCAGGACAAAAACTTAGTATACCATTAGAAGCTAGTCGGAGTTGATTTGGTATATAGGTCTTTATTAGTTGGCCTCTGCAGTTAGGTACTACTGTTCTGAAAAAGAGTACCTTTTGTAAGGATTTACTACGTGGTTGCAGAAGGTGATTACCCACCAGTAACAGAGCAAGAATATAGTGATGAGTGTAGCCACTCCGCCACAAAATGATGGAAACGACTTTTTTCCATTGTAGGTCAGCTATACGGGGTTGGCGTACCGGTCGACTGACTTCACGTAGTTGTAAATTTTTCTTTGCATTAAAAATAATTCAAATTTGTTAATCTCAATTGCTTGCGATGCGCCAAAGTATGTTGCTCAACACGCTTGCCAATTCCATTACTAGGGTCCTTTCTTCTGATTTCAACTCTACCTACTGATTGTCTTGGCTGTGTCTTTGCCTACGTAAGAGCTGTATCTGAATGCTCTTCGCGGCAGCGTCAACTTCTACCAATAACATGAATGTTTGTTTGCTTTTTGGTACCTTTTAAGGGTCTTAGAAAATCATTATGGAGTTGCCTGCGATGCGGCCTGATACCGCTCTCTCCCCAAAGATATAGAATCTCCCCTTAAACACCTAGCTCAGGTAGAAAAAGGTAAGTTCTACCGTGTACTTGCGCGGCTCCACCAGTAGTTTGATCTGAGGCATATGTTTGAGATTAAACTTGAAACTGAGCTTGATGATGTCAGGGATGACCGAGGGAGGGATCTCAGTTGACAGGTACACGAAGAACTGCAGCCACTTTTGCTCGCGGTAAAAATCTTCCGAACATTACTCAAACTTAACCTAAAGCTTTTCAGGATAGTTATGTTTGTCGATCTTCAGCTTCCCAGTTACTTTCTTCATTTCTGCTGCTTCCTATCCGTCGTACTTGTAGCCTGTGTTAGCCGTTTTCACACTTTCCTTAACGTAGATTATGTAAAGTATAAAGACGACCATATTTTGGTTGTCTGAGTCACTGGCGACTGCTCCCAGGTTTTTGTTTCTACAATAGAGTTACCGCTCGGAAGGGTAGAGTTTTTGAGTGTGGAGTGTCGGTTACTCTTTCTCGATCAAAAAGAGCCTAAAGTAGTTTCGCAGAATATTGCTTTCGTCCTACTGTTTTGCCCCGTTAAGTTCAGCTTTGCGTTAATCTGCCTCATTTGCTTTACTCTCCTAGTAGATAGCGGTTGTTTCAGGCGCAATTTCAGTTTTTTCAAAGCCATACTCCTTGCTGTCTCTGAAGAAGCATTTAAGAAGAGCCCCAGCGTCGAGGATAGGTGATATTTTTAGTCTTATCTTGACTTGCTTTACGAAGTTGGTGGCTTGACTGGGGGGTTTTCTAAAGGCGTGCAGCAAGTGGCACAACATTAGTGAGATGTTAAGACCAACCTTTTTCTGCTTGATCTAGTCGACTATCGTCAGCAAATGAAAATCGTAGTAAAAACTGGCGGTCTTAAACTTGCTACTCAGATCTAGCTCCTTCGCTAAGTCTGGTAATGTTGGAGGAAGCCTAAGTAGTTGGCCAATCTGTGGGTGGATTGATTTTTAGATGTCCTCAAACAAGTACACTTGAAGCTCAAGACAATCCTTCACTATTCTGACTACGTACATGAATAGTCTATTGTAGGCATCCTGTTTAACTGCGAAGCGCGTCTGATGTTGTGGTATTTCGAGTAAGTCACTTTTTTGTTTCACCTGTGAATTGAAGTTATCGAATGGAACTGTGGATGTTACTATGTAAGTTTGACGGCTTGCAATTTTTTCGAACGCACTTTCGTCGATGTTTTGTGAAATCTTGCCTAAAAAGCTATCGTTGCCATTAACAGAAATACCAAGATATTGTTGGCTACTTTTCAAATCATATGCACCAAGTAATTAATCATCACGAATTCCAGTAACTGTGTTTCGCATGTTTGCTTCGATCTTTAAAGTATCACTGAAGTACTGCTAAATCTAAAGTTTCTTCTTTACTTGAGCACAAAAGTTATCATAGTATGCTCGGATGCTTTAGACTTCTGCTTGGCTCAATTTGTGATCCACCATTGTTTGCATTGTGGGAGATTCAGGAATTGATTGGTTGAAAAGTCTGATCGTCTATCCATTGTAAACTAGTCTAGCTTTTTACAAAGTTAAAATGAATTGACTTTGAGTTGATATGGACCTATTGTTCTTGATCACCCCGATTGCCATCCTTTCGACAAAAGTTTTATTTTCATGATTATATTCGTCTTCAATGACTTTTGCGGTTCCAATTTTGTTCTTCTAGCAATCGTAAGTAAGCACTGCCATCATCTGGATAAAGTGCATGTGATCAAAGATATGTTTGACGTTCCAATTTACCTCCAGACCAATCGACTTAAGTGGGTTCAAGTAGCTTGTCTAGCGATTGGACTGCGAAGTTTTGGCTCGGAGTTTGAAAAGTTCAGATTGAATGTCGTTCACAACAATCGATGAGAAAAGATACACGTCCTAATAATTGACTTTGTGCTTTGTCAGGGAGATGTTCGAAATTTAGGCTGGAATAGTCTTGTTTTGCAACAAATCATTGAATTAAACTGCTTGGCTCTATTTTCCCATCTGAGACACTTGAATAGGTTGACTCAAGTTAAAGCCAGGTTGCGCAAAACTTTTTTGGTTTAGAAGACCAATCTGACCTGAGACCGAAGCTGTCAAATTTTCAGAGTTACCGGCTTTCAAATGGTATAGATTTTTGGGATTCTGCTGCTCTTCATATTGTTATTTCGCAATAAGTGCAGCTCCAATTCTTCTGTTTGCATTCTGACGCCCTGTTTACAGCTTAATCTACAACTGTTGTTAAAAGTCGTTGCTGTACTAAAGGGGGCCCTTCGTGACTGTACCAGCTCGGTTGAACTCTTCGATCGAGTTGAGTTTTCTTAGGCTTTGCTCGTCCTTAAACATCTGATCGATGTAGCTGGAGAAGAAGTCGCTTTCTTTGAATTCAACAGACGATGGAGCATCACTTACAACCTTTCTCTTCTTCTTTTTACCTTTCTTGCTTTTCTTCATCTTTTTCCTTTCTTCGGAATTCTTTGTTTTATTCTACATCTAGCTTGAAACAGGGTGACACTTGACAAGTTAAAAAGGTCTTGAGTAGTAAATATCCTGCGTGTTATACAATTGTTGTATGTTGCCGGAAGTCTTTATGATGTTGAGATTTTCATAAAAATCTGGTAGAGCGTAAACAAGTCCCATGCGTTAGGCCAGGCACTGCCTCAGTTACTCTTAGCGCGTGGTCAGCCACACCGCGTTGTTCTTGCAGATCAACTTAAGGTGTTTGGCCTTTTCAAGTTTGACGTTGTAAGTTTTTAGTGATAATTTTTTGCTGGAGAAGTCGATTATGGCGAAGAAACTGCGATGGCTAAAGTAGCGCGCGTTTTGCCCAGTCTCGAGCAGACTTATCGTTGTGATGGAAGAACAGAAAGATTTCAAGTTGTTAATGCTGCTCAGTCCAGTCTCCATTGTCTTTATCTCTTCTTAGTTTTCAGTGCTGTGTTCGTACAAGGAAGTGGGCGAAGAAAACTTAGGATCCAAATTCTGCCCAAGTTAGTTTTGTGCCTCTTGGTGTACCAAATCAATCAAAATGAGACCTTCTTCCTCAGTTTGGATTCGGAAACGAGGCGGACATGTACCAACAAAGACGGTAAACTCAACTTGCAGATTTTTCATATTTGTTTAGTGGCGCTGTGTATGTTGCTTAATAATTTTGAAGACGGTATTTTTGTTCAAAGGAACTTAGACTGGGATAAGGACTAGGATCTTAGAAAGCAGAGTTCTTTGATCAAGAACTTAAATGAGAAGCTAAAAACCAATAATGTTTTGGAGCAGCTCAAACCTGTCTTTGGTGCATATCTGCAAAGAGGATGCGTGCTAGTTAACTTCGCAGAAGAAGAAGTTGTGTATTTACTCGACTAGCGAGAATGAAGTATTCTGGTAAATTTCAGACGAAATGCCGAACAAATCAAACTTGTAGCTCCTCTAGGCAACTGCGTGAGTTGAGATACTTCTGTCGAGCAACGTTCTGAAGTCCTACAAATTCGATTGTTTCTAATCTCCCTCTGATAGGGAAGAAGGTATTTAACTGTACATCAACATCTCAATCAGTGCGTCTTAGATCGACTGATTTACGCAAAGTGTTACATACTTGATAAAGAGATCAGAGTTCAGTTGTCCGCGGCGGGATACAACAATCTACATCCAGAAGGCGGTTTCCTCAGCTTTGCAGTTGGCGCGCTGATCAAAGCTTAGGCCATCATAGTTGATCTCTTAAAGTTTGAATTCCTTCTTTTGCTGTAAAACGTCATTTTTGTCTTTCTAAGTTTTGTATACTCTGGGAAAGCTGTAACCCGCAGTTTTGAAGTCACATTATTCGGCTTTTGAGTAGCTCATTATCGGTGATGACCCTTTTTCACGGTACGACTTGCAGATTTTGTTCATGCGTTCATCAAACTTGCAGGGACTTATTTCAAACGTGTCCTCAATAAACTCCGCCTGCTCCTTCAAAATTTTGTCTTGATCTAGCGTGCTAACCTTGCCTGCGAAGCTTTCAGCATTGAAACTGGAACTAAGCACACAAGGCTGAACCAGGGCTAGGGACTAGCCCAAAAATGCTCCGACTGGGCTTTCAATTTGTCTATCTAAAGACAATCTGAAGTTGTAAAGCAGTAAGTTCTCATTTTCTGAAAGTCTAATTGTGCTCGAATCAGCCGATAGCTTTTTTCCCCCTTGACTTGGTTCAACTTGGAAATTTTCTACAAACTAGGAGGATGTGGGACCAAAAGACTTAGTGAGCTGAGATGCGAATGAACCTTGAGCAAATGAGTTGGCTGTTGAGTTTTGAGCTATATTATGTTTGCCTTTTGTGATTCTAATCGGCATAAGGAATCGACGGGACATGTTTTAGCTAAGAATTTTGAGCAGCATCATTTTGTCCTTAACAGAGTTCACGATTGGGAAGTGCATGATTATTTTTTCGTCGCTGGTTTGGATGTAGTCTAGATCGTCTTGAGTCAGGTTTCCACCCCGCAGTAGTGCTTCGTTCGCGATCTTCTTCATCGTGGTTTCGACGATGATTTACTAGATTCTTTAACTCAGCATGTTAATTTACAACTCCGAGGGAATGCTCACTCCTTGAATTTCCATCTTAACAGCGTCGCTGCTCACAGCGCTAAGTCTAATAAGATTAATTTTTTGTTGGTGTTCAACGATGTACCAGTTTGGCCTGTCTTCGATAATAGTGTTTGCCAGCTTGAAGGCTTCTTAAATCGAAAGCAAGGTCTATTCAGAATTGAGGGAATGAGATGTGGGAAATATTCTTGAAGCGGTCGGAAAGTTCTCAAGTACGTAGTAGGAACCAGAGTATTCGGTTGAAGATGTGCCTTTGGTAAATCCTAAGGTCTCGGTTGAAGCGGGTTTGCTTAGAATTTGCTCAACTTAAGCATTTCCGGTCCCTTAAGGAGTTAGATTGCTCGAGAACTTCATTAGACCTTTTTGAAATTTGGAAACTTTGCCAGCTACAACCGGTGCCTTCAAATTTTACTCATTTTGTTGGAACTGGGCTGGTGTAGCAGTTTGAGTTGCTCCTCTAGTTGGTGAATCAAGGTTTTGGTAGGCAGTTTGATCTACCTGCGTCTCAGCTAGTTTTAACTCTTTGCTCCATTGATTTTTCTCGTGTACTTCCTGTAAGAGCAGTAGTTTCATAACCTTCACAACTAGGTTGGTCTTTATCTAGGAGAGATACGCGGTTATTATTTCGGGAGTGATTGTTGCGGGATTTTCCTTGAATCTAGGAAGTCTAAAAGTGAAATTGAAGTCGATAGTCAGTTCTGTCTCTTGTATGGCGAAAAAACACCAAAAAGGAATCACCACATCTTGATCTGATCTATCGTCAGCAACCTACCACTAATCGTCTAGCTTCATTTCGAACCTATTTCTATTAGTGCCTGAGTTCTTGAGGTAGTAAAACCTTTAGTTCGTTTACTCATCTATGTAGACACCTACATCGACTGTTTAACAGTTTTCTATCTCTTATCTTAAAACTTCATTGAGACTTTTGAATCGCTTCAACAACTTCTTTTGAAAGAGCGTCACTCTATAGTGTTGCCTTTGATTAAACAATAGGTAACCGAAGTACTTTTGAAGTAGAATAAACGATATAACCGTAATTGGACGATAGAGAGCTACGACTTCAAGAATGTTCTCTGCCATTAGAGCGTAAAATCTTCGCAAAAAGCCGTAAATAATCTTCCTTTAGATTTCTTCAAAGTAGAAAACACGAAGATTGTCAGAATTGAACTCTGCTCTTTCTTTAAACTGAGTTAGCTTGTCTGCGGTGTGATCAGTTTGCTGAAAGTAGTATGGAATCGTATTAATGATCTGCAAGTGCATTTTTTGATCGAAAAAGGGTGGCATCATTTGTACTCTTTGCTTATCTCGCTCGTTTGGTATTCCGCTACTCAATTAACACACTCGCTTCAAATCTTCCATCAAATCATCGTTAAGAACAAGCTCAGATTTTTCTTCCAGAAATTCAGCGTCTTTTGCACGTAAAAGCCCCATATATTGAGGCGTTGTGTAAAACGTAACCCAAACTTCTACTGAAGCTTTTGAACTCAAATCTTACTCGCTCGACCGTTCTGAAAACGAATCTGAATGCTCAAACATACTTAGGTTGATTTCTTGATCTTAAGGTGTTTCTTTCATCTCTTTTTAAGCAGCTACTTTCTGCTGTAAGCCTTTGACAAGGTTCGGTATTTTTTGGGCCATTTTAAAGACATCAGAGTATTTTGCAGTCGGTTATCTAATAACTTGGTTACCATTTTTGTCCGTAATAACCAACTCAATTTTCAGCAACAGTTTTTTGCACAAGCTATAAATTTCCCTGTAGTCAAGTTTTTTTTGTGCTCTTTCTGGCCGCTCTGCTTCTTCTTTTTCAGAGTCAGAGTAGGCGTCTGCAGTGCCTTCGAGGTTCGGTCTGTACTCCCCATTTATGAGCGCTGATTTATGGGTTAAAAGGTCTGGTGTAGAAATTTAGGCTTCGATGCCTTATGAATTGAGCTCAGTGCTATTTGTTCTTTCGAGCTAGTTATTGTCCTCTGGATTATCTTTGTATATGAAAATACTTGAGTCAACAGGACATTACACAAAGTTCCTTTAAACAATTTCACTCAGTATTATGTCAGATGCATCGTCCAGTAAACCTAGTTTCTCTCTGTGAATATTTTTGTCTAGGTAGCTATGCATCAGATAAGCGAAAGACAAATCAATCTAAAAAGTTATCTTGCCCATGGTGTTGAGAGCTGTTTTGAAATCATCGGCGCGAATCTGAGCTTACTTGTGATGTGAATCGTGTCTTTGGTAGCCGTTTAGTACAATTTCTGCGAAAACCTTTTCAAAACTTTTGCTGAGGTATTCTGTAAAGTTCTGAAGAATGACTGACACCTTTGTTTCGAACTAAAGCTGATTCACGAACTTTCTGGATCTTTGGTGCTGCTGTTGGAATAATAGATACAGTTCTTTAGTCTAGTCAATTTGATGGATTTCATCTGAAAGTTGAGGCTCGAAGGATGCTTTTTCGCTGGTTTGAAATTACCTTACATCGTCTAGGTGAACACTCATGCGATGCTTTGGATCATCGAAAACTCCTTGCGAAGAAGTTCTATTTCTAGTGGGAGTCTTCAGCAGGTTTTGCTCTGAATTATCTGACTCTGCTAAAAACTTAGTCTTTAGAGGTAGGAAATTGAGGTTTGAACGAACTTATTTGAAGCTAGATACTTGTTTGCCCTGCACCTGTATTGAAAATTTTGATTATTTTTTGGCAGGATCTACGTTCTTTTAACTGGCGAAGTATTTCTTTATGGGGTCGTTCTAATACCTCTGAGGCACAAAAATTAATCTTTTATCAAAACGAAGATAAGTGACCTGTATGAAGCCATTTTTTTCTAGTTGCGAGAGCATCTGTTACTAGCAGGGAACCTTAATCATCATCAAAATCTACTTTGATATAAGTTTGAAGTAAACATCCGATAGTGTATCATTACACACTTCAGCTTCCACTTTTAAGTCGGCAAAAGATGAAAGTAATAAGTTGATGCTGTGTTTGAACTTTGCACAGATCTCTTTCTAAGCATGTGGGTCGTTTGTGTCTTATTGTGGTACTTTGAGTTTGTGGGTTGCAAAAACATGTCCAGTTTCTAAAAGTAGCTACACATCTAGAATTATTGTAGTCTCAGGCTTCCTTTCATTCGAGAAAAGGTCCGGGTACCTATCAACCAAATGTTACTTCCACTCTCTGTGCAGACTCTCCATCTTTTAATGTATCTCGATTTCTCGTTGCTTCCGTTAGCGTTTTGTATTCGCAAGAATGTTTTTGAAGTAGCAAACTTGCTCTTTGATTGCTTCGTAATTCTAATTTACTTTAGTAGACGACCATTAGCGCTAAGGCAGCTCACTTTCCTACGTTTGTTTGATTACTGCGTTTTTGAGCACGTGGTGATAGGTATTGATTTAGGTGCAAAGGTATGTGTCAACTGTTTCAATGTATTTTACGGTCTAATTGAAAAATTCTTTGCAACTGGACACTTGATTGTGCGAGCCGTCATTGCTTCCGTTGCTTGAAATATGAAACGATGACCTGTTGGATTGAGTACCATGCTTTTCGAGACTTTTGTTCAACTGAAAGAACGATGTTTCCTGTTCCATGTACAACTCGGAAAACAACGTCACTTTGTCACTGTAATTTGAATCCTCCTTCATGAAAATCAAGAACTGAATAACAAAGTCGACTTTTTCGGTCTTCTTTTTCGGCTCCTTTCTGAACTCTTCACTATAGTTGGACTTCTGAGATTTCCTGGGATTCTTGACCAGTTGTCTGTCTTTATTCGTCCGCAAAATCTTTACTAGATGAAAGAAGTAGACTTAACCTTAAAATCTGTTAACGATCTGAAACCCATCTCTCAATCTTTGGTCAAGAATCTTGAAAAAGAGTTCCCGATTAGTTTTCTCATTAAAGCAGTTCCACCTCCAATCCTTCTTATAAAAAAGCTGGGTCGCTTCGCTTTCTAGGCCACTCATCAAGAATTAAACCCTTCGACGAACCAAGTCAGGCTTCTACTAGCTCGTGAATAGAAGGCGATCGACTGGAATCAATTTGGGATCTAGCGCCGTCTCTAAAGGATAGTCGCGAGGAAGCTCGGCTTGTTCGACTTTTTTTTGCAGGGATTTCAAACTTAGGCGGAATCTTTTGGGCGTGCGCAGAAGAATGGAAGCGATGTTCTTCTTGTAGCATGAGTAAGCGAGTTGTTCGTTTTTGTCGTTGCAATTTTTAATTTGGAACCCTTGCTAACATTTTTGATTTATATACTTTTGGAAAGACTGCACAAAGTTCACTCTCTACTTCGCCCCCACCTAATAAAAGCCAAAGTGGCACTCAGCAATATTTGTGGCAACCCAGTTAAGTCTGATTAGACAAAAGCCGAAAACTAACTCTGTCTTGCCGCCCAAGTAAGAATTGTCTTCTTGGTCTTAAATGTCCATAATACAGCTTGAGTTGCTTATACCAGTATCGATGAGTCGGTATTAGTTGAGGTTTGTGTTTTCTTCAAAAACTTAGACGAATGTCTAGTTGTCAAGCGTGAAGGATGTGAATTCGCTGATGTCATTGACCAGGGTGGTCTCAATTTTGGATTCTATCTACCATTGTTCGTCTATCGTTCTTGACCAAAACCCCTCTGACGAGGAATCTCGCTTCAACTGCATCTCCGCCAGCACGCACGCCGACTAAGTCACGATGGTGACCATACTGTATCTGAAATAGCACTTCCATTGGTATATGTGACATTTAAGGCCTATGACTGAGTAAAGGCGGTCCCATATGTCTTTAGTTTTGAACAGGTACTCCTTAGCTGCGTCCTCAGTCAGGAGTAGAGTTTCGCGTTTAATCTTTTTTACTTTTTTCTTTGCCTGATCAGGCTCATTTTTCTACATTTCGTCCTTAAGCAAGTCAGAGTCCTTAGATTGCGAGGCTACTCCGTACGGTGAGACAAAAAGGCCTTCGTGGAATTTCTTTTATCGCTGTCTGTTAATATCCCTGTACTTAAACTGAGACGGATTGGCGAATAAAATCTATACCTTTTGCAAAATCTGCACAATCTGCTCGAGGATTTAGAAGTGTTTGTCACGTGCGTGAATTGAGCTGACAAAATTTTGGCAACGGTCGTAAATTGTGTCGTTCTATTGCTGCTTGAGGTCCTTCATAATGCTGGTTGGGGCATGCAGGTTGTACCTCACATTGACCGAGTTCTGCTTTTGATCCGCGGTGAGCGTACATCTCACCTGTATGTGGCTATCGATAAAGTACTCGTAGCTAAGCTAGTGGATCGCTTTTATAGCTTGTTTTTGCTCCTAGCCAAAGTTATTTTTCTTCAATGATAAGTCAGTAAACTCTGCTCCCAAAAACTTAAAGCCCATCTTAGACCGGAACTCACAAAGGATTGCAAAGCTGACGCTGTCGATCTAGTAATCGGCAAGATGTCGACATTGAAGCAGAGGAACAAATTTATTGTTGAAAAGCAGCTCCGACAAACTCAGATCACCAAAATTGCTCCGCTCGTGGTGTACCTATATTTGACTGACATTGTTCGATCCTTTGAGAACTTTTGCAACTTCATCACTTTTTAGGAAGAGTCTGTTATTGCATGGTCGAGCAAACATTAGTTTTTGGAGAGTGTTGATTGTCGGGATCTTGAAACCCCCCAGATTTTACTTTTTTTTCTTTAGTACTTCTTCTTAGTGCGGCTGTGAGGATTGTGATCTACGGAGATCGTTCTCAATAACCAGGTTGGGCTGCTGCAAAAATCGAACAGTTTGATCCCGCGAAAGGAGTTAGATCAGATGCAGCGGGTTCTTGTCTGCGTATCTTCCGCCTAGCTAGGCGTTTTCGTTGATCTCAATGAGTCTTTGAAAGGTGAAGTGCATTCCCTGTGTGATGTTTGTGAGATACTATAGCTCATTTTCATGATTTACGAAACCAAAAGAATTGCAGGTCTTATTCTCGTTTTGAAGGTCAATCGAAATTATCCTTGTATCGCTCAGATGTAGTTTGTGAATACTTTAGTCAATCTGGCCAAATTGATCTTGAAATCTCCTCTCAGATTGAGTGCCAGGCTTCTAGAGATTCTAGTTCCTCCTGTGAATTCCAAGTAAACTGTTTGCTGAGTCAGTAAAAAATATCAAAAGTGGTTTTGCGTCCTGCGACATCAAGTCCAGAATGTATTGAGCGTTTTCCAAATGAACTTGAAGACTGCCGTCAATGCCATCATCGTCCTAAATTTTAGGTTTTTTCAGGGTGTTTCTCAACTCGTTTTCAATCTTTGAAAGTTTAGATTCAATCGACATCAAGAGGTCAGAGATGTCTCTCACGTCAAGTTTCTGGTTATGAACGATAAGCTTAATGTTGTTTCCAGGTGGTAAACCTGAAACGACAATCGATAGATATACTTTTGGCGTATAACTCGGCCTGGATTCGTGATTGTGCTTCTTGCGTTGGAAGCCAGCTTGATCTTGATCCGAATCAAACTAAGTTTATTCCTCCTTCTTTGCTACCGGAGTAAGCTGGTTATTATTGGCTCCGCTTTCTGACTACTCTTCGATTGCAGAAAATAGATCGTTTTTCTACACGAAATCAGATTCGTCGTTAGAGTCGTCCACTTCTCGCCCCTCTAATTCAACGCTTTCTAAGAATCCCTTCACATTTCCTGATTTGGGTAATTTGTCTTAAGTTTGCTTTTTACTAGGTGAGCTTGGGTGTTTTTTCTTGAGGTTTTTATCCTCCCAAAATTTGTTTGGGATCTGGAATAGCAAGTTTGAAATTACAACCTCGAGTGACTCTCGCATATTATTTATGTAGCTTTTAGACTGACCAGGATAGATGGCAGTCGTTGACTAGCTGAAATCAAGAAGAAGGACCACTTTGTAATCGTTGTAGTAGAACACTGTGTTCGACTCACTGGTGTACATTACTTCGTCATGCGAGTAGCTGGCTGCGTTCTAACCTTTCAACTTCACACAGATGGGCTGCAGATAGAAGTCGCGGGCGCCAGAGATGTAGGGAAGAGAAATTTTCTTATTAAACTTATCGAGGTGCCAAAGGAGTCTCTAGCCCAATCCGATTGCTCGTGATTTTTCCACATATACTTCAAGAATATCTATTTCGTCGGATTGACCAGTAGAGGTTGCTTTAGTGTCGTCCTTTAGTGGTGTGAATGTAGTAGAAGACACCTTTATGATGGGCGAATTTTTCTCCATATCTTTTAATTTAATTATCCATCGAAGAAAAACACGGGGTTTTGGGGTTTTGGGG
>Ga0169931_10009454_pt1 | contig 14053 bp, 14 predicted proteins | sample Kivu_15m_20L_FD_129675 | JGI IMG/M metagenome (GOLD analysis project Ga0169931, IMG submission 129675) | Freshwater microbial communities from Lake Kivu, Western Province, Rwanda to study Microbial Dark Matter (Phase II) - Kivu_15m_20L... | ecosystem: Environmental > Aquatic > Freshwater > Lake...
AGCACGTCCACGGCGACGCGCGCGCCGGTGTTCGGGGCGTCAATGTGATACACCGTGCGGTCGAAGCTCGTGTAGGCGTTCATGTAACCGCCGGCGTCCTGCACCTCGCGGTCAATCTGGCCGGGCGGACGCGTGGCGGTGCCCTTGAAGAGCATGTGTTCGAGCACATGGCTCAGGCCCGCACCGAGCCAGCGGCCCTCATGCACGCTACCCGTTTGCGCCCACGCCTGCGCGGAGACGACCGGCGCGGAGCGATCCTCGCGCAGGATGACGGTCAGGCCGTTGTCGAGCGTGGTGACGGTGGTGCCGGGCGGGATGGCGGGGAGGGAGGGGGCGCGCTGAACGCGGGAGGCGGAGGGCATGGTTTTGAAACGCAGGCGGCTCAATAGACTTCGTCGTGCGTGCCGACGTTGAGCAGGTGGATTTCCAACTCGCGCGATTGCGGCTGGCGGCGAAACTCAAAGACAATCCGCAGGTCGTAGCCAGCGGAGCAGGCCCAGCAGCCGTCGAGGTCGCCTTTCAGCTTGTGGGTTTGCAGGCTTGGGTGCCGGTGGTCAGCTTCCAACATCTCCAAGGCTGCGGACAGGTCATCCAACAGACTCGGGTTCTTGCGCGTGGCCCGCTTGGCCGCGCGCGTGAACTTCGCGCTCCAAACCAGTTTCATTCAGCGCGGAGTTCAGCCATCAAGTCGGCGGCGGTTCCGCGTTTCACCTTGCCCGCACGATAGGCGGCCCGCGCCTGCCGGACCTCGCGCACGATGAGCTTGCGCCGGCTGGCGGCGACCCGGCGTTGCAAGACATCCAGCACGGACTCCTGCGCTTCGAGCGGCAGCGCGTCCACCGCGTCGAGGGCGTGCTGGAGCGGCGTGGCTTTGGGGCTGGCGAGCGCGGCATTCACGTTAGAAGGCTAACAACAAACCATTCTCGTGGCATCTGAAACTTTTGCTCAGGGCACTGTGTTCTTACGACCATTGGAGTGAGTCTGGCGCATCAGCCCCTAATGAAGGCGAAAACCTCGTTCGTCTCTCCGTTTACCCACCAGCCTTCAGCCCAGCCTTGGATGGCCTGACTCTTGTGGTGAAGGTAGTAGAACTTCGCTCCCGGCATGGACGTCGGACGCCACCATCCCCGCTCCTTGCCGGACTGCCGTCGAGTGGAATAGTCCGAAATATCGAGTTCACTGCCATCGGGAAGAGCGGCAGGAATCTCTATTAACCGCTTCGACCTTATCAGCGCGGAAATGGCTTCGGGAGAAGCCGTGAAGTGGACTTCCACGCCATGCAAGTAGCGCTGCCCTTTGCGGACGCGCAGTTCGGCCGGCACAGGCATTGGGTTCATGAGGATTTCCAAGTTCTTTCGAGTGGAGGATAAAGACACCCAGCCTGTCGTGCCGAATGACAAAACCAACGCTCCCAGCAAGCCCGCGCGCCAAGTCAGAAAACCGCCGCGTCTCTTAAGGATTACGGCCGCGATAGTTGCTCCAAAGGCGCAGCAGCACCCGGACAGCAAGGCGGCAACGAATTCATCTACCCCACCGAAGAGCACTCCGTTCGCTTCGGCAACCCAAGCCATTAACCAACCAAGCCCCAGTCCAAGCCCTCCATATCCTGCGAATCTAACCCACCATACGGGTTGCGGCCGCGAAGCTGGCGATGCGGTCTGCATGCGGACCTAACGCTCAACTTACCGGCTCTGCGGGCTTTGCTTGTGCCGCCTTCGCCTTCGGCAGATACGGCCTGCGGAACGCCTCGAAGAAATCATACCCGCCCTTGAAGTCGTCGCGGCTGTCCTTGTCGGTCTTCCCGAGCAGCGAGCTTTCCACCATGTTGAAGACGATCTCGCCGAAGTCCTCGCCGCGGCGGATGCCCCATTCCTCCAGCACCATCAGCGTCAGCGGGCCGAACTGCTCCAGCGCGTGCGCGCGGATGCCTTCGAGGAGCTGCTGGCCGCTGACGTGCGCGGGCTTGTCCTTGGCGGACTTGCCACCGGCCTTGGCGAACTTCCGCTGCGCCACGTCCAGCGCCTCGCGGACGAAGTAGTAGGCCTCGCGCGGGTAGCGGGTGTCCCTGGCGACGATGGTTTCGAGGACTTGTTCGACGTCGATTTGTTTTTGCATGTCAGCGAGCGGCGGCCGGCGGGTTGGACTGCGGGACATGGGTGGACGTTCGATACGCCTTCACCCCCAGCCCGAGCAGAATCAGGAACAGCAGCATGAACAACACCGTCTGCTCCTGCCGCGTGAGCCACTTCATGGGCGGAACGTAGGGGGAAAGGCCGGGGGCGACAATCAGGAGTTATCCACCGGCAAGCGGTTCAACCACGGATGCACACGGATTGACACGGATGAAAGGCGCTGACGCAAATTCTGCCGATTGGCGGGAAGGGCAGATGGATTTGCGCCCGCGTGCCTTCTCGGCTTTATCCGTGTTCATCCGTGTTCATCCGTGGTTTATTCGCAGTCCGCCGGTTGAACGCCACCGCGTCCTCATACCGCACGCCGCTGCCGCCGAAGATGTCCAGCGCGGAGCCGATGGTCAGATGCACGCGACCGCCACTGGCCCAGGTGACTTCCTCCAAGTCCGCCAGCGACCGCGCGCCGCCCGCGTAAGTCACGGGAATCGGCGACCAGCGCGCGAGGTGCTCCACCAGCGCCAAGTCCACGCCCTGACACAGCCCTTCCACGTCCACCGCGTGAACGAGGAACTCCGCGCAATACGCAGCGAGCCGCGTGAGCGCGTCTTCGTTCACCTTGAACTCGGTGAACTTCTGCCAGCGATCCGTCACCACCCAATAGTCGCCGTCGCGCACGCGGCAGCTCAGGTCGAGCACGAGCCGCTCCTTGCCGATGGCCTTCACCAGCGCGCGCACGCGGTCGAAGTCGAGCTGGCCGTCGCGGAAGACCCACGAGGTCACGATGACGTGCGACGCGCCCGCATCGAGCCAGCCGCGCGCGTTGTCGAGGTTCACGCCGCCGCCGAGATGCAGTCCGCCGGGGAAGGCCGCGAGCGCCTCGCGCGCCGCCGCTTCGTTGCCCGCGCCGAGCTGAATGACGTGTCCGCCCATGAGGCCGTCGCGCCGGTAGAGTTCCGCGAACCACGCCGCGGGCCGTTCGCTCACGAAGTTGGTGCGCAGGCCGGCGCCGCTGTCTTGCAGCGAGCCGCCGACGATTTGCTTCACCTTGCCTTCGTGCAGGTCAATGCAGGGACGGAACACGCGCGCAGGCTAAAGCTCCCAGCCCCAAGCTCCAAGGCTGGAGTAGCTCGACGTTCCAACGTCGAGCCACGGCGTCTGCCCAGGACGATGAACTCCCGCTTGAGCCGCGCGCCCACCCGGCGCAAGCTCGCCCCATGCACGCCCGATTGTTCCCGCTCGCGCTCTGCCTCCTCGCGTTCACCGCCGCCGCCGCGCCGAAGCTCAACGTCCTCTTCGTCGTCTCCGACGACCTCTGCACCGCGCTCGGCGCCTACGGGCATCCGCTCGTCAAGTCGCCGAACATTGACCGGCTCGCGGCGCGGGGCGTGCGCTTCGACCGCGCGTATTGCCAGTATCCGCTCTGCAACCCCTCGCGCGCGTCCTTCCTCACCGGGCTGCGGCCGGACACGACGAAGGTCCACGAGAACCGCACGCACTTCCGGCAGGCCGTGCCGGAGGCGCAGTCGCTCGGGCAGACATTTCAAAAGGCCGGTTACTTCGTCGCGCGCGTGGGCAAGCTCTACCACTACGCCGTCCCGCTCCAAATCGGCACCGACGGCCTCGACGACCCGCCGTCGTGGCAGAAGGTCATCAACCCCTCCGGTCGCGACAAGACCGACGAGCCGAAGATTTTCTCGCTCACGCCGGGCGTCTTCGGCGGCTCGTTAAGCTGGCTCGCGGCGGACGGTGCCGACGAGGAGCAGACCGACGCGATGAGCGCCGCCGAGGCCATCAAGTTGATGGAGGCGAACCGTGAGAAGCCCTTCTTCCTCGCTGTCGGTTTCTTCCGCCCGCACACGCCCTACGTCGCGCCGAAGAAGTATTTCGACCTCTACCCGCTCGATAAAATCCAGCTCGCCGACGTGCCCGCAAACCACAAAGAAGGCGTCCCCGCGTTCGCGTTCGGCAGCCACAAGAAAGACCAGGAGCAGCTCACCGACGACCTGCGTCGCCAGGCCATCCAGGCCTATCACGCCTCGACGAGCTTCATGGATGCGCAGCTCGGCAAGCTGCTCGACGCGCTCGACCGCCTCGCGCTCGCGGAGCACACCATCGTCGTCTTCTTCAGCGACCACGGCTATCACCTCGGCGAGCACGGGCTGTGGCAGAAGCTGAGTCTCTTCGAGCAGTCCGCGCGCGTGCCGCTGGTGATTTACCAGCCCGGCGCGAAGGGCAACGGCAAGGCCAGCGCCCGCACGGTCGAGCTGATTGACCTGCACCCGACCCTCGCCGAACTCTGCGAACTGCCTCGGCCCCCGCGCGTCGAGGGCAAGAGCCTCAAGCCGCTGCTCGAAAATCCCGCCGCCAAGTGGGACAAGCCGGCCATCACGCAAGTCGCGCGCAACATGAACGTCGGCACCTTCCCGAAAGCCGACGACCCGAAGAAGAAAGCCCAACGCCCCATCATGGGCTACAGCCTCCGCACCGAGCGCTGGCGTTACACCGAGTGGGACGGCGGCAAACAAGGCGCGCAGCTCTACGACCACACGACCGACCCGCTGGAGTTGAAGAACCTCGCCGCCGACCCGAAGCACGCGGGGACGGTGGCGGAGTTGAAGCGGCTGCTTGAGCGGAGCAGAAGTAATCAGTAATCAGTGTTCAGTATTCAGTTCCAGGTCACGCGTCAGCCATGAGCAACTCATCCACGCATCGCCGCTACCTCGCCACGGCGCTGCTTCTACTGATTACTCTCCTACTGAACACTGAATACCGCACCTCCGCCGCTCCGCCTTCACCAAAACCAAACATCCTCCTCCTCGTCGCCGATGACCTGAACACCCGCCTCGGCTGCTACGGCGACCCGGCGGCGTTCTCGCCGAACTTGGACCGGCTCGCCGCGCGGGGCGTGCGGTTCGACCGCGCGTATTGCCAGTATCCGGTGTGCGGGGCGTCGCGGGCGTCGTTCCTCACGGGGCTGCGGCCGGACACCATCCGCGTCTTCGAGAACACCCGGCATTTCCGCCAGACCGTGCCGGACGCGCAAACGCTGCCGCAGACCTTCATGCGCGCGGGCTACTCCGTCGTGCGCGCGGGCAAGCTCTTCCACTACAACGTCCCCGCCGGCATCGGCACCGAGGGCCACGACGACCCGCCGTCGTGGCACCGCACCATCAACCCCAGCGGGCGCGACAAGGCGGAGGAGAAATCGCTGCGGAACATCACGCCCAAGTTCGGCCTCGGCGCGGCGCTCGCGTGGCACGCCACGGCGGGAGATGGCACCGACCACACGGACGGCCTCATCGCCACCGAGGTCATCAAGCTCCTGGAGCAGCACGCCGCGCGGCCGGAGCAGCCGTTCTTCATCGGCTGCGGCTTCTTCCGCCCGCACGTCCCGACCGTCGCTAGCAGAAACTTCTTCGACCTGCATCCGGTGGACAAGTTCCGCCTCCCGAGCGCGCCGGCGGAACACCTCGCGAAGATTCCCGCCGCCGCGCGCCTGCTGCCGGTGCCGAACTACGGTCTGCCCGAGGACCAGTTGCGCGAGTTCACGCGCTCCTATTACGCGAGCGTGAGCCTCATGGACGCGCAAGTGGGCCGCGTGCTCGACGCACTCGAACGGCTCGGGCTGGCAGCGAACACCATCGTCGTCTTCCTCAGCGACCACGGGTGGCTGCTCGGCGAGCACGGCGGGCAATGGCAGAAGCGCAGCCTGTTCGAGGAGTCCGCGCGCGTGCCGCTCATCATCCGCGCGCCCGGCGCGAAGGGCAACGGCCAGGCCAGCCGCCGCCCGGTGGAACTCGTGGACCTGCACCCGACGCTCGCCGAACTCGCCGGCCTGCCCATCCATCCCAAGCTCGAAGGCCGCAGCCTAAAACCGCTCCTCGCCAATCCACAAGCCGCGTGGGACAAGCCCGCCTTCAGCCAAGTCACACGCAACGCTGAGACGAGCATCACCATCGCCGTGGACCCGTCCAAACCCGCGTTCATGGGCCGCAGCGTCCGCACGGAGCGCTGGTGCTACATCGAGTGGGCCGACGGCCGCGAGGGCATGGAGCTTTACGACATGCAGGCGGACCCGGGGCAGCTTCGCAATGTCGCGGACGACTCGCGAAACGGCCAGGCCATTGCGGCGATGAAGAAGCTGCTGGAGCGGGGCGGTGGGAAGAAGTAATTAGTGATTAGTAATCAGTCGGCCTCAAGCACGCCAACGCACTTATGAACTCGCCCACATCGAACCTTCGCAGACTGTCCGTGCTGCTCGGACTAATCACTTTCCAACTAATCACTAACCACTCTCTCGCCGCCGCTCCCAAGTTCAACGTCCTCTTCCTCATGGCCGATGACCTGCGGCCCGAACTCGGCTGCTACGGGAACAAGCTCATCCAGACGCCGAACCTCGACCGGCTCGCCGCGCGCAGCGTGCGCTTCGACCGGGCCTACGTGCAGTTCCCGCTCTGCAACCCGTCGCGCGCGTCGCTGCTCACGGGGCGCTATCCGACCACGACCGGCGTGCTGGAGAACACGACGTGGTGGGGCGCGCTGCATCCCGACTGGGTGAGCCTGCCGCGCCACTTCAAGAACAACGGCTGCGCTGTGCTGCGCAGCGGGAAGATTTTCCACGGCGGCATTGATGACGCGGAGGCGTGGACGGAGGGCGGCGAGGCGCGCAAGTTCGAGGGCGCGAAGAACGTGGCCAAGAAGGGGCAGGATCCCACGCAGTCCGACCGCATCGTGAAGCTCGACGGCGACGGCGAATCGCACAACGACTACAAGGCCGCCACGCGCGCCATCGAGTATCTGGAGCGGCACAAGGACAAGCCGTTCTTCCTCGCGTGCGGCTTCACCAAGCCGCACAGCCCGCCGACCGCGCCGCGGAAGTTCTTCGACCTTTACGATGCGGCGAAGATTCCGCTGCCGCCGGACTTCGCCGCGAAGCCCGCCGCGCCCGCCGGGTTCCCGGAGGCGTCCGTGCCCAAGCGCAGCGGCGACCTCTTCATCGGGCGCGACGCCAGCGAGGCCGAGGCGCGCGAGGTCATCCGCGCGTATTGGGCCTCGACCTCGTTCATGGACGCGCAGGCGGGCCGCGTGCTCGCCGCGCTCGACCGGCTCGGGCTGCGCGAGAAGACCATCGTGCTCTTCTGGGGCGACCACGGCTATCATCTCGGTGAGAAGGGCAAATGGTCCAAGCACGGCTCGCTGTTCGAGATCGGCGCGCGCGTGCCGCTGCTCATCTCCGTGCCGGGCGGCAAGGGCAACGGCCAGGCCAGCCCGCGCATCGTCGAGACGGTGGATCTTTATCCCACGCTCATCGAACTCTGCGGCCTCCCGAAAATGCCCGGCCTGCAAGGCGACAGCCTCGTGCCGCTGCTGAACAATCCGCAGGCCGCGTGGAGCCATCCCGCGTTCACCGTCTCGAAGTCCGGTCCGCTCGGCCTCGCGGTCCGCACTGAGAAATGGCGCTACGCCGAATACGACGGTGGCAAGGCCGGCGCGATGCTCTTCGACGCGCAGGCCGACCCGCACGAGTTGAAGAACCTAGCGAACGACCCGACGCACGCGAAGACCGTGGCGGAGCTGAAGAAGCTGCTGGAGCGCGTGCAGCCAAAGTGAACGAGCCGCGCGCGGTGCTTGCCGGATAGCCGCCGGTGGATTTCCGCGATGGCGCGGGGGAAACCCGTTGGGCACACTCGCCGTCCACACAGCCATGCGAAAGCTCCAAGCTCCAAGCTCCAAGCTCCAAAGAAGCTCCAAACCTCAAGCTGCAATCGCCGTCGGGCCAAGGTGGCGTCTGTCTGGAGCTTGGGGAGCTAATTGCACAACTCCCGGCTGTGGTAATCACGCGGCGGGATTCTACAGGCCCTTCCCCCTCACCCCGGCCCTCTCCCTCCGGGAGAGGGGGAAAGTCAGCCAGTTCTCGAAGTGCCGTGGCGTTCTGGTCTCCCAAGCGCGGACAGCGTTTCTCCCTCTCCCGGAGGGAGAGGGCCGGGGTGAGGGGGAAGGGCGCGGAAGTTTGCACACCGCGAATCGCCGGCCGAGAGCTGCACCACGTCCGTTTAGCTGTCTGCCCTCATTCGTTTGTCATCCGGCTCGACGATTTTCTAATTGGCTCTGGAGCTTGGCCATTCTTTGGAGCTTGGGATTTGGGATTTGGAGCTTTGCGGCAAACGCCGCCCCCGCGAAACCGAACATCATCTACATCCTCGCCGATGACATGGGCTTCTCGGACATCGGCTGCTACGGCGGCGAGATCGCCACGCCGCACCTCGACGCGCTCGCGGCAGGCGGGCTGCGCTTCACGCAGTTTTACAACACCGCGCGCTGCTGCCCCACGCGGGCGTCGCTGCTCACGGGGCTTTACCCGCACCAGGCCGGCATCGGGCACATGGTGGACAGCAAGAAGGGTGGCCCCGGCTACCAGAACGATTTGAACACGCGCAGCGTCACCATCGCGCAGGCGCTCCGGCCCGCCGGCTACCGCAACTACCTCGTCGGCAAATGGCACGTCACGCCGCGCGCGACCGACCCGGCGAATCCCTCGAAGCACAACTGGCCGCTCCAGCGCGGCTTCGACCGCTTCTACGGCACCATCCACGGCGCGGGTAGCTTCTTCGACCCCAACACCCTCACGCGCGACAACCAGTTCATCTCGCCGCACGCCGACCCCGAGTATCACCCCGCCGAGTATTACTACACCGACGCCATCAGCGACCACGCGGTGCGCTTCATCCGCGAGCACGCGCAGTCGGCGCCGGACAAACCGTTCTTCATGTATGTGGCCTTCACCGCCGCGCATTGGCCGATGCACGCTAAGGAGAAGGACATTGCCAAATACAAGGGCCGCTACGACGCCGGCTACGAACCCATCCGCGCCGCGCGCTGGGCGAAGGCGAAACAGCTCGGCCTCGTGGACCCGAAGTGGGCGCTCACGCCCGCGTCCGGCGCGTGGGCGGACGTGGCGGACAAGGCCTTTGAGACACGCTGCATGGAAGTCTATGCCGCGATGGTGGACTGCATGGATCAGGGCATCGGGCGCATCGTCGCCGAACTGAAGGCGCGCGGGCAGTTCGAGAACACGCTCATCTGCTACCTCCAGGACAACGGCGGCTGCGCCGAAGGCATGGGCCGCGGCATGCAGCGCCCGCCCATGCAACGACCCGAGCAGCCCACGCTCCCGCCGCTGGCGAAGGACTACCTCCAGCCCGACATGATTCCCAAGCAGACCCGCGACGGCTACCCGATGCGCCAGGGCTACGGCGTCCTGCCCGGCGGCGCGGACACCTACCACGGCTACGGCCGCGAGTGGGCCAACGTGAGCAACACGCCCTTCCGCGAATACAAGCACTGGGTCCACGAGGGCGGCATCAGCACCCCGCTCGTCGCGCACTGGCCGAAGGGAATTTCCACGCGCGGCGAACTGCGCGCGCAGCCCGGCCACTTGATTGACCTGATGGCCACGGCCGTTGACCTCGCCGGCGCGAAGTATCCCGCCGAGTTGAACGGCGAGAAAATCACCGCGATGCAAGGTGTCAGCCTCCGCGCCGCCTTCGCGAACCAGCCGCTCCCGCGCACCGAACCCATCTTCTTCGAGCACGAAGGCAACCGCGCCGCACGCGAGGGCGACTGGAAACTCGTCGCCAAAGGCCCGACCGGAAAATGGGAACTCTACAACGTCGCCGCTGACCGCACCGAAACCCGCGACCTCGCCGCCACCGAGCCGGCGAAGCTCAAGGAACTCGTCGCGAAGTGGGAAGCCTGGGCCAAACGCGCCCATGCGATCCCGTGGCCGCACACTCCGCAGTATGGCGAGGCGCCGGCCAACGCACCGGCAAAGAAGGGGAAGAAGAAGCAGTAGCGACCGACTGACTTCGGGCTGCCGACACAACTTTTCCTGCTGGCCGAGTTTCAATCCTCATGCGCCGTGGACACTGGCTGATTCTCTTGACCTTGCTGCTCGCGGGCGGCGGCTGGTTCTGGCTGCGGCCGGGCGGCAAGAGTTACGCGAACCTCCCGCCGGCCGCGCGCGGCGAGTGGGTCGCGTTTGGCGACAGCCTCACCGAGGGCTTCGGCGCGAACGAGGGCGGTGACTACCCGAGCCAGCTCGCCAAGCGGCTGCGCGTGAAGATTCGCAACCTCGGCGTCTCCGGCAACACCACCGCCGACGGCCTCGCGCGCGTGGACCACGCCGTCGCCCTCCAGCCGCGCGTCGTGCTGCTCTGCCTCGGCGGCAACGACACGCTGCGCGGCGTGCCGGCGGAGCAGACCTTCGCGAACCTCGCCGCGCTGGTTGACCGCTTCCATCGGGGCGGGTCGTTCGTCGTGCTGCTGGGCGTGCGCGGCGCGGGCCTGACCGACGCGAAGGCGAAGCGCTTCGAGCAGTTGGCGAAGGCCAAGCGCGTGCTGCTCGTGCCCAACATCCTCGACGGCATCCTGTTCACGCCCAGCCTCATGGCCGACCAGATTCATCCCAACGACCAGGGCTACGCGAAGATCGCGGAGCGGCTGGAGGAAACGCTGCTGCCGCTGCTGCCCAAGTTGTGAGGCGCGCGGCGGGCACGCCGGCCGGCACCCAAAATCGCCCTCGCGGAGGCGGCTTATCGCGATGCCGACGCGAACACGCTGCGCCGCCGATTGGAGGAATGTCCGGCCGAGCCGAGGAACCCAACATGGCGCTGACTCGCGCGGACGCTTGAGATGCGCGCGCGGCCACGGTCAAGCAACTTGAAATCCGGAGCATCTGGGACGCGGCTCCAATTCCGGCAGCCGGGACCGCTTCCTGACGGCGGACAACGCGGGCGTTGTGTGGAAAGCCAGGCAGATCGAGTCCCTGAGGGCCAGCGGTATCGGGCGATGCGTCGGACTTCCTGCTCAAATAGCCTTGGGTCTGTCATGTGGTGCTCCTTTGCTTTGTCATGCCATTCTGTCCTGTGAAAGCTGCGCTGATGACCATGGCGTTATCAAGTGTGGCCCGTGCGCGGCTAAACTCCGCCGCGCCGTAGAACACGCAGGCCTGTCCGCCCATCAACAGGGCGCGCACCTGCCGCGCGGCCATCGTGGAAAGGACTTTGCGAATCGGGTTCGGTATCAAGTGAGCCTCCCATTGCCAGATACGCCGCCCAGAGCTTCTGGCTCTCGTGCCAGCGCTCCAGCGGCGTGAGCCGATACCAGTTCGGCCCACTCGCCCTCGACGATCTCCTCGGGCTGAATCACGCGGCGAATGTGCCACGCGCTGTGTCAGCCTGCCAGCAGCTTCCGACACGCCGTCTCCAGCTTCTTCATCTGCTTGGCGGACTTGGCCTCGATGTAGCAGCGGATGAGCGGTTCGGTGCCGCTGGCGCGGAAGGCGACCCATTCGCGGTTGGGCAGGAGGAACTTGAAGCCGTCGGTGGTGATGAACTTTTCCACCGGGAGGCCGCCGACATCGCTGAGGCCGGCCTTGAGCTTGCCGAGCAGGGCGTCCTTGGTTTCGGGATTGATTTTGACGTTGATGCGCGTGGTGTGGAATTCGCCGGTCTGCTTCTCAATCTCCTTGAGAATCTGGCCGAGCGACTTCTTCTCGGTCGCGACGAGTTCGGCCATGAGCAGGCAGGCGAGCACGCCGTCCTTCTCGGGCACGTGGCCCTTCACGCTCAGGCCGCCGCTCTCCTCGCCGCCGACGATGATGGGTTCGCTCTCCATGAGCGCGCCGATGTATTTGAAGCCCACGGGGGTCTCGTGGAGCTTCACGCCGAGCAGTTCGGCCACCGCGTCCACCTGATGGCTCGTGGGCACGGTGCGGACGACTGCACCGGTCCAGCCACGGTTCTTCTTCAAGTGGTAGAGGGCGAGCGCGAGAATCTGGTTGGGCGTGAGCCACGCGCCGCTCTTGTCCACGACGCCGAAGCGGTCGGCGTCGCCGTCGAGGCCGAGGCCGAACTGGGCCTTGCCCGCAAGGACGAACTGGCTGACTTCCTCCATGCCGTGCGCGTCCGGCTCCGGGTGGTGGCCGCCGAAGAGCGGGTTCAGTTCGTTGTGGAAGGTCGTAATTTTCGCGCCGCCGTCCTCGGTGAGCAGGGTGTCGAGGTAGCCGCGCCCGGTGCCATACATCAGCTCGACGGCGATCTTGAGCTTCGCCTTCCGAATCGTGGCGAAGTCAATGAGCTTGCGGATCTGCTTAAAGTAGTCGGGCAACGGGTCAATGGTCTTGCACGCGAAGGTGCCGACAACGGCGGCCTTGAAGGTCCAGCCTTCGGCCTGACGCTGGGCGATGTTCGCCTCGATTTGCTTCGTGACTTCGGGCGTCGCGGGCGCGCCGTTGTAGGTGGAGAACTTCAGGCCCTGATATTCCGCCGGGTTGTGGCTGGCGGTCATGTTGATGCCGCCGATGGCCTTGCGGGCGCGGATGGTGTGGGAGATGACGGGCGTGGGGGCGTCGCGCTGGCAGAGGAGACAGGTGAGGCCGTTGGCCGTAAGCACCTCCGCGACGGCGAGGCTGAACTCACGCCCGAGGAAGCGGGTGTCGTGGCCGATGATGACGACGGGCTTGCGGTTTCGGAGTTGGGAGACCGGAGATCGGAGTTCGGCGTTGAGATAGTCCGCGATGCCCTGGCTGGCGAGGCGGACGCCGTCGAAGTTGAAGTCGCGCGCGATGAGACCGCGCCAGCCGGAGGTGCCGAATTTGATGTTGATGCTCATGGGAGGGGTTTCAGTAGGCAGTGTTCAGTAATCAGTTTTCAGTCGGGGCGAGGCCGACAAAAAGACCGGGCGATTTGGCCCGGCTGTAATTCCGCGTTCCGCACTCCGCGCTCCGCGTATGGTTCAGTTTTTCCAGTCGAACGCGCCCTTCTTGAGCGCGTAGAAGTAGCCGACGAAGAGGATGCCGAGGAACGAAAGCATGCCACCGAGAACAAGCGCCGGGTTCTGCGTCACTTGCTCTTTGTAGATCACCGACCACACGAACATGAAGACCGTCTCAATGTCGAACAGGATGAAGAGCATGGCCACGAGGTAGAACTTCACCGAGAGGCGCGTGCTGCCCTCGCCGATGGGCAACATGCCGCACTCGTAGGGGATGTCCTTCACCTGCGTGGTGCGCGCGGCGATCTTGCGGTTGAAGAAGCGCCCGGCCAGCTCGGACAGCACGAGAATGCCGCCGGCAATGGCGAGCGCCACGAGCAGGAGGATCAGGACCGGCACGTATTGCACCAACTGCGAATCCATGCGGCGGACGGTAGGAATGCCCCGGTGGGTTGGCAAGGGCAAAGCCCGGCCGGGGCCGAACCCGCGCCGCACCCGCGGCCGCGAAATGAGCTATTGACGCCAAGAGGCCGTTTGCTACTTTCTGCGCTCCCTTACGGGGAAAATCGCAATGAAAACATTTTTGCCAAACGCCCAGGCCTCGCTGGACAGCCGCAAGTGGCATGTCGTGGACGCCAACGGGGTCGTGCTGGGCCGTCTGGCCGCCCGCGTCGCCACCATCATCCGCGGCAAACACCAGCCGCAGTTCACCCCGCACCTCGACACCGGCGACTTCGTGATCGTCATCAACGCCGAGAAGGTCGTCCTCACCGGCCAGAAGGAGACCGACAAGGAGTTCATGTCCTACTCCGGCTGGAAGGGCGGCGAGAAATACGAGTCCGTCGCCCAGCGCCGCGCGCGCAAGCCCGAGCTGCTCATCGAGCACGCGGTCAACGGCATGCTGCCCAAGGGCCGCCTCGGCCGCAGCCTCCGCACCAAGCTCAAGGTCTACAAGGGTGACAAGCATCCGCACGCCGCCCAGCTTCCCGCCAAGCTCGAACTCAAGAAGAAGTAATTTCCAACCCCACCCACCGACCCATGGCCGCCACCCAGGACTTCATCGGAACCGGACGCCGCAAGACCGCCGTCGCCCGCGTTCGCCTCGCCTCCGGCACCGGCAAGATCACCATCAACGGCCGCCCCGTTGA
>Ga0169931_10009456_pt1 | contig 14049 bp, 13 predicted proteins | sample Kivu_15m_20L_FD_129675 | JGI IMG/M metagenome (GOLD analysis project Ga0169931, IMG submission 129675) | Freshwater microbial communities from Lake Kivu, Western Province, Rwanda to study Microbial Dark Matter (Phase II) - Kivu_15m_20L... | ecosystem: Environmental > Aquatic > Freshwater > Lake...
ATTCACCACCACCTGATGAGCAAGGGGGTGGTGATTCCACAGAAGACAGACAACCGCAAAGACACCCAGTACGCGGGTGCGTACGTAAAGGATCCACTCGTAGGCAAGCACGACTGGGTGGTGTCATTTGACGTAAACTCCATGTATCCCATGACTATGGTTAGTTTGAATATTTCACCCGAAACAAAGGTTGTTGATTCAAAAATGTTTACTCGTGGATGCATAAGTCCCGAATCAATTATCGGTGGGGATCCTACGCTCGACACGAAGAGCAATGCTGCTCACAGCATTGATGTTTCTCTTGCTGCAAACGGAATTGCATTTTCAAATGCTAAACGTGGATTTCTTCCAGAACTGATGGTCAAGATGTATTCGGAGAGAAAGAAATACAAGAATCTAATGGTGGAGTCCAAGACCAATATTGAAATATTGCAAAATGAACTCCGAGCAAGAGGATTGGTCAAATAAATACCATTGAACCGGAGATAGTTCAATGGCAACCAATCGAGAAAAAATACATCAGAGCAAAGAAAAACACGAGCCGATTGTTGAAGATTTTTTGAAGAGCGAATGCGATAGTCTACTGTCGTACTGTACAGGTAAGGGGTATTCGCCTAACATTTACAGAAGTCTGTACGTTTACATCAAAAAGTACAGATCAGATATCTCCCTAAACATCAGCAACAACGGAAAAACCATTCGCCATAAATCGCATTTGCAAAAACGTCTATCGCAAATACCAAGCAAAGACACCTTGATTCGTCTGTATGAAAATGAAAAAAGACTGATGAAGGACATTGCCCGAGAATTTGGGGTATCTTGCCCGACAGTTTGCTGCTGGTTCAAAAGATATGGGATAGAGGCAAGGTCTAAATCAGAAGTGACTAGTATGCGTATGACAGACGAAGCAAGAGATCATTTGAGGAAACTCGCTAATTCAGGAAGAATAGGGGTCTTTTCTAACGACAAAAAGTGGAGAAATGGTATTCCAACTTGGATAGAATTGTCTATGATGAGATGGTTGGATTCCAACAAAATCAAATACGAAACACAATGGCAGTTTGAACCAAGCGGACACAGATACGATTTTAGACTGACTGATTACAAATTGCTGATTGAAACCGATGGTGTATTTTTCCACAACAGAGAGAAACAAAAATCAAAGGACGTTCTCCACGAAAAAGAAGCCAACGATAGAGGGTTCTGTGTGATTAGATTCACAGACAAACAAATCAAAGAGAGTAAAGAAGAATGCTTCAAGGAAATACATTATGAAATACAACGTAAAATCAATGAGTGACGATGAACTCCACAAGGCATTGGAAGCAGAGAAAGTGCTGATGAGGCAATACGATATCAATCAGCAGTGCAGAAAAATTGCTCTCAATTCCATGTATGGAAGTCTTGGAAATGAATACTCTAGATGGTTTGATGTGGAGTTGGCAGAAGCCATTACGCTGTCGGGGCAATTGAGCATCCAGTGGATTGCCAATATGCTGAACCGTCTGCTCAATCGCCTGCTAAAGACAACGGGTGTGGACTACGTGATTGCGTCTGACACAGACTCTGTGTACTTGCGGTTGGGTACTCTTGTAGACAAGTCGTTCAAGGGCGAACGCGAACCCAACGCAGTAGTGGACTTCTTGGACAAGTTCTGTCAGCGGGTTCTACAACCAATGATTGAAAAGGAGTTCAAGGTGCTTGCCGAAACCCTGAACGCCTACGAGAACAAAATGGTCATGGATCGTGAAGTGATTGCACAGGCAGGGGTGTGGACCGCAAAGAAGCGGTATATGCTGTCTGTGTGGGACGCTGAAGGGGTTCGGTACAAGACCCCGAAGTTCAAGATCATGGGCATGGAAACCGCACGGTCGTCCACGCCTGCGTACGTTCGCAAGGCACTAAAGACTGCAATCGAAATGGTACTGGTGCGTGACGAACCCACTCTTCAAGCGTTTGTAAAGACCACCCAAGCAGAGTTCAAGACCCTTTCGGTGGAAGACATTGCGTCACCCCGATCCGTTTCAGAAATGGAAAAGTGGCGAAGCAGCGGGACTATTTACAAGAAGGCTACTCCTATTGCAGTAAAGGCAGCAATGCTGTACAACCACCTTCTTGTAAAGCATAAATTGCAGCGCAAGTACCGTGCCATTGGCGAGGGCGAAAAGATGAAGTTCATCTACTTGAAATCTCCCAATCCACTTCAGGACACAGTAATTGGATTTCCTGTGAGCCTGCCAAAGGAGTTTGGACTGGAGCGGTACGTGAACCGCGATCTACAATTCAACAAAACATTCTTGGAGCCACTACGCGCAATTACTGACGCGGTGGGGTGGAGTCCAGAAGAACGAGCGTCGTTGGACTCCCTGTTCGCGTGACCAGGGAAAGGTATATTTTACAGTGGACACAGCCTCTACATACGGTAGAGTATTGGTGAAAGGAAACAGATGGCTACAAAGATTATCAAGATGCGTAGTGGTGAGGAAGTGGTTGCGGACGTTACGGAAACCGTTGACGGTCGTGGACTGATGCTGAAGAATCCGTGTATGTTTGTGCCTGTGCGCCGTCCCGAAGGCAACAGCCTTGCGATGGTCCCGTGGTCTGCACTCATTGACACGGATGAACCTGTTCGTGTTCCGCTTGACGGAATTCTGTTCACAGCAGAGCCGCTTCCCCAGTTGCTCAACGAGTACAATTCGCAGTTCGGTGGACTGGTTGTGCCCACGAAGCCCAGCCTTGCCGTGCCGACACTGAAGTTGGCAGATGAGTGAACCACTAGAACCGCAGCACAGAGAGTACCTGAAGAGTCTGGTTGAGGCTCGTCAGGTGCTTCTCCGTGCAGAAATCAAGCGGATACTTACAGACAAACACGGCACTCTGCAAGGCATCCGCGAAAGTGAAAGTGAATTGTTGTGGACGGAAAAGGTACTACAGAAACTGGAGAACAAATGAAACTAAAGGACATTCTGAAGGCAGCAGGCAACAAGTACGCAACCGTGGCTTCTGATGGATTGGAAGGCAGCGATGTAAAGGGATTCATCTCTACGGGATCGTATGCGTTCAACGCGCTCCTGAGCGGGTCGATTCACGGGGGCATTCCCGACAACAAGATCATTGCCCTCGCGGGTGAGCAAGCCACGGGCAAGACCTACTTTGCCCTGAATGTGGTGCGCGAATTCCTGAATTCCGATCCCAACGCAATGGTCATGTACTTTGACACGGAGCAAGCCATTACTTCGGATCTACTGAAGGATCGTGGCATTGACACCGACCGCGTAGCCGTGCTGCCTGTGGCTACGGTGGAGGAGTTCCGCCACCAGTGTGTGCTGTCGGTGGACAAGTACCTTGAAGCAGACAAGGATTCGCGTCCCCGCATGATGATCGTGTTGGATTCCCTTGGAATGTTGTCCACCGAGAAGGAAATGAACGACACCGCAGAAGGCAAGAACACCCGCGACATGACTCGCGCACAGGTCACGAAAGCCGCGTTCCGCGTACTGACCATCAAGTTGGGTCACGCACGGATTCCCCTGCTGATGACGAACCACACTTATGATGTCGTGGGTTGCCTGTCAGACGCAGTTTCTGTACTAATGGAAGACGGGACTGCCAAGCCAATTTCGCAGATTGTGGTTGGCGACAAGGTTCAGACCCTCGGAGGAAGTTCATCCGTAACAGAACTATTTTCTTATGATGTTTCGGACACCTTTGAAGTTGAATTGAGTGATGGCACAGTTTTCCGCGCTACGCCAAATCACAAATTCCTTACTAGAGATGGGTTGTGGAAACCTATTTCTGAACTTTCAGAAGGAGAGGAAATCCTTACCGTCAAGCAGGACTCTCATTCGTGAATATGGGATGCCACACCCCTTTGCCGCAGAACGAATACTTGAGTACTTCACTCCGTTCACTGTTACCGATTTCGACCGTGGATCGCTTTCAGACTTCTTTTTGCGGTATTCGTCTGATGTTACGGACTGTTTCCATTTCATCGACTTTTTGCGTCCTTCACTCATCTTAAAGGCATCGTAGTTTTTTTGAAAGAACGATTTGTCTGCGCTACTGAACCAAGTGTCTCTCTTTCCATCAAGGTACGCCTGCTTCAGTGCCTTTGATTTCTTTGATTTGGATTCTTCTGATTGTTTTCTTCCCAACAAACTTTTTGAAATACTTTGCTTCCAACTATCAGATCGTTCACTTTTTAGAAACTTGACAAATCCTTCTTTGGCTAGTTCTAGTCTCGCCTGTTCTGCTTCATCGGTTTTACCACTTAACATTTTCCATGCAACAAAATCTGCGGTCAATCCGTGTTTTTCCCACAAGAGCCTATGGGCTTCTGCGTGTTCTTGAACTGTTAGAGACACTATATTTGAAGGATCGTTTGATCCTCCTGCGTGTTTAGGTACGATGTGGTGTTTATGTTTGGGCATAGTTACTACATAGTATGTATGATTTAGGAGATTTACATATGGCTACACTGAAAATTGTACGAAAGACCCCCGTTTCCTCTCCCGTCAAGGTTTACGATTTTACCGTAGAAGGCGACCATCACTACCTTCTGTCTAACGGTTTGGTTTCTCATAATTCTTATGTCCCGACCAAGGAGATGGGCGGCGGTAGCGGTCTAAAGTACGCTGCGTCCACCATCATCTACCTGTCCAAGAAGAAGGACAAGGTGGACAACGAGGTGGTGGGCAACATCATCCACTGCAAGGCGTACAAGAGCCGCCTTACAAAGCAGGACAAGATGGTGGATGTTCAGTTGAACTTTGAGACAGGACTAAACAAGTACTACGGTCTGCTTGATGTGGCTATCAAGTACGGCATCTTCACGAAGGTGTCCACGAAGATTCAGTTGCCTGACGGCAAGACCGCGTTTGAGTCGCAGATCAACAAGAACCCCGAGAAGTACTACACGGACGCTGTGCTGATTGCGCTTGAAGCGGCTGTGAAAAAGGAGTTCTGCTACGGCAAGGACGACGCTCAACCTGTGGAGGAGTCTGATGAGTGACAAAGAAAAAACTCCTGAACAGATTCAGCAACAAAAATCAAGTGAAGCCGCTTTGAACATGATGGCAGAACTAGATCAAGAACTTGGACTATTTGACTATGAGCCAAACCGAAAAGACAATCCTGGCGGGACTGCTGACTGACGCAGAATTCTGCAAGAAGACCATTCCATTCTTGCAGGAGGAGTACTTTCTTGACAGAGTAGACCGTGCGGTGTTCCGTTCGGTAAAGGAATTTGTAGACGAGTACAAGGGTGTTCCCACACGGGAAGCCCTACTCATTGCACTAGAGAACAACAAGACTCTGAACGAGGACGAGTTCTCGCGGTGCAAGACCCTTGTGAGTGAAGTAAGCAAGGTGGGAAAGCAGGACACCGAGTGGTTGTGCGACACCACAGAGCAGTTCTGCAAGGACAAAGCCATCTACAATGCCATTCTTGAGTCTATCCAAATCATTGACGGCAAGGACAAGACTCGTACTCCCAACGCGCTGCCCGAGATTCTGTCCAAGGCTCTCGCGGTGTCGTTTGACACAAACGTGGGACACGACTTCTTGGAAGACTACGAGCAGCGGTACGAGTTCTACCACCGTGTGGAGCGCAAGATTCCGTTTGACCTTGAGATGTTCAACACCATCACCAAGGGCGGGATTGCTCCAAAGACCCTGAATGTCATTATGGCAGGCACGAATGTGGGCAAGAGTCTGTTCATGTGTCACCACGCAGCGTCGTGTCTTATGCAGAACAAGAACGTGCTGTACATTACCCTTGAGATGGCAGAGGAGCGGATTGCAGAGCGTATCGACGCTAATGTAATGGACATCACAATGGACGAACTAGTGGACCTGCCAAAGGAAATGTACGAGAAGCGGTTGAAGACTGCCACACGCGGGGTGAGCGGTAAACTCATCGTAAAGGAGTACCCTACTTCAATGGCAAGCGTGAGCCACTTCCGTATTCTACTTGACGAGTTGCGGCTGAAGAAGGGATTTGTGCCTGACATTATTTTCGTGGACTACATCAACATCTGTGCGTCTTCACGATTCAAGCAGGGCAACAACATCAACTCGTACACGTACATTAAAGCCATTGCCGAAGAAATGCGTGGGCTTGCGGTGGAGCACGATCTGCCCATCGTGACTGCTACCCAAGTGAATCGGTCAGGGTTCTCGTCCACAGACATTGACCTTACAGAGACTTCTGAATCGTTTGGTCTGCCCCAAACAGCAGACTTCATGGTGGCACTCATCACCACCGAAGACCTTGAGAAGAGCGGTCAGATCATGGTGAAGCAGTTGAAGAACAGGTACAACCAAAAGTCCACAAACAAGAAGTTTATTGTGGGGCTGAACTACGCCAAGATGAAGTTCTACGATGTGAGCAGCGATGAGTACGAAGACTTGAGCGATTCCAACATTCAGAAAAAGGAGGGCGACGGCTACGGTGCAGGGTATCAACCACGCGACCTCACAGCCATATCGTCCAAGTTCGGACGCAAGGACACTTCAAACTGGAGTATGTGAGCAGACATGAGCCTGTTCATTGACAAAAAGTACATTAGTTTGGTGTCTCCGCAACTAGAGCGGTTCAAGTGGAAGAGCCAGTCTGTTGCTAACTGCCGATGTCCCCTTTGCGGTGACTCGCAGCGCAACAAGAAGAAGGCACGTGGGTTTTTCTTTCCAAAGAAGAACGACTACTTTTTCAAGTGCCACAACTGCGGTGCAGGACACAATATACACAGGTTCTTGGAAGCCGTGGCTCCTGCTCTTGCGCGGGACTACTCATTGGAGCGGTGGCGCAACGGCGAGAACGGCAAGAGCAACTATGTGAAGCCTGATGAAGCGGCGATGGCTCTGCCCAAGGCGGATCTGCGCCTGCCACGGATTACAAGTCTTGACCCAACCCACCCTGCACGGGCGTACATGGAAGGGCGAAAGATTCCTGACCTGAACCGTTTCTACTTTGCCCACTCCTTTGGTGACTGGGTTCGTAGCATTGATCCCGAGTACACCAGTGTGCCCAACGAGGAGCGTATCGTGATTCCGTTCGTGAACAAGAGCGGAGAACTGGTAGCCGCGCAGGGTCGTTCCCTAACAGGTAGTGGTATCCGATACATAACTGTGAAGTTCAAGAAGAGCGGTCGTGCAGTGTACGGCGAGGACCGTTTAGACTACTCACAGAGGGTGTATGCTGTTGAAGGTCCACTTGATGCTGCTTTCCTGTCTAACGCAATTGCTCTTGCTGGTTGCGAACTGTCTGAAGGGGTTAAAATGTATACGGACTGCGTTGTGGTCTACGACAACGAGCCGCGCAACACGGAAATAGTGGGCAAGATTGAACACGCCATCAAGAGCGGGTACACTGTTTGTGTGTGGGGCGACTCGGTGGACGAGAAGGACATAAACGACATGGTGTTGGCAGGTAGAACCCCCGCAGAGGTTCAAAGAATCATAGACGAGTGTGCTTGCAGCGGTCTGACTGCTCTAGCCCGATTTTCACAATGGAGAGTGAGATGACACAGAATACAGTACACGTTCTTGATCACGGTTTCGTCCAGTACGTTGAGCACATGGGAAGCGATCTCACGGTGGTGAACGCTGCCCGTGTGTCGTTCAACAAGGAAAGCGACTGGGACGGAGAACAGCACTGGACAGGTGAGGTGTACGGCAAGAAACTGTCTGATCGTGACGGGAAACTCATCAAGTACCTTGCCACCCACAACCACTGGACGCCGTTTGCCCATCCGCAGATCACCCTGCGGATCAAGGCTCCCATTTCCATCCGCACCCAATTTTTTAAACACAAACAAGGGTTTGTCGAGAATGAAGTGTCTCGGCGGTACGTGATAGACACGCCCGACTGCTACACTCCACAGTGGCGCAGTGCACCCACAGGCGGGGCAAAGCAAGGCTCTGAAGGATTTGTGCCTGAAGGATTCGACAAGGAAATGCTCACACGAGACTACACGGAAGCCGTGACCCTGTGCATTAATCGGTACGAGTCCCTTATTGCCAACGGTATTGCACCAGAGCAAGCACGGTTTGTGCTACCGCAGGGTGTGTACACAGAGTGGTGGTGGACTGGATCCCTTGCTGCATACGCACGGGTGTTCAAGCAGCGCACCGATCCCCACGCGCAGTGGGAAATACGTGAGTACGCAGGCGCAATTGGTAAGATTGTCGAGCCGCTGTTTCCCCAGTCTTGGCTTGCCCTGACCACCTAAATACAGCGATGGATGACCCCACCCCCAGTGATCAGGTTTCGTTGGGCGATTACCCAAACGGAACGGTTTTCAGACTTGTTCGCGGCATACGCGGCAGCAGTTATTCTGTGGGTGACCGCTTCATGCTTATTGCAGAGGAGGACTGTCACTCCCCAAACACTCTTAAATTGGGTGGGATGGGCGAGGGATTTTTCATTGATCCCGCAGGACAGCCCCTAAAGATTGAAGCAGACGAGTCCCAGTTTCGTGTAATTTTTGAAGCCGTGGTGGAGTCGCCCACGCCTGAAGTGGTGCTGACAGAGGGTGAAACTGTTGACCCTGATCCCAAACTGGTCACCGAAGAGAATTTCAGCGAGTTCCGCAAGGGCTTGGCAGGAGTGCTCACAGAGATTGCGGCTATCCGTACAGAGCGCGGTGAACGGGGACCACGTGGCTACACAGGCGTTCAGGGCGACCGTGGTGAGCGTGGAGAACCGGGACCACAGGGCGAAGACGGTGCTGTTGGCGCACAGGGCGAACCCGGACCACAAGGTGAAGTGGGACCGCAAGGACCACAGGGACCACAGGGCGAACGGGGACAGCGCGGCGAGCCAGGAGCGCGTGGAGCAGACGGAAAACAGGGAACAGTGGGTCCAATGGGTCCACAGGGACCACAAGGCGAACGCGGACCACAGGGTGCACCTGGTGTTGCGGGTACAATGGGTCCACGGGGTGAAGCAGGCACACAGGGAATTCGGGGGAAGGACGGAGCAGATGGCAAAGACGGCAGGGACGGCGCAGACGGCAAGACTGGTAAGGCGGGTCCGCGTGGTACTAAAGGTGATCGCGGTTCGGTTGGCGCGAGAGGTGAAGCAGGTCCGAAAGGAGATCGCGGATCGACTGGCGAGAGCGGAGTTCTAACCGCGAAGTTCCCGTTGGTCTATGACGCAGACGAGAAGTCCATAGCCATAGACGAAGAGCGGTTGGACAAGATTCTGAAGCGGATCATGGGCGGTGGCAAGGTGTCGCCGCAGGACATGGGCTGGCTTGCGTCCACAGGTGGTGGTGGCAAGGTGGCTGTGTACATCAACGGCTCCAAGATCACGCCTGATGTTCGCACACTAGACTTTACTGGTGCAGGAGTCACGGCTTCCAAGGTTGGCGGCAAAGTCACCGTGAACATCACGGGAGGTGGTGGTGTCACTGGTCCAACTGGTCCTGCGGGTGCTACAGGTCCAACAGGTGCTACTGGTGCAACGGGAGACACGCCCACGGACTATGTGGCTTCGTTCAACGGTGTCACGGGTGCGGTGCAGGGAGTTTGTGCCGCAGTTGCAGGCACAGGCATAAGCGTCAGCGGAGCCACTGGCACAGTCACCATCACCAATACAGGTGTGCAGTCATTCAACGGAGTCACGGGAGCCGTACAAGGCGTGTCGTCGTTCAACGGTGTGACAGGTGCAGTACACGCTGTTACAGAGTTGCAAGGCAAGTCTGGACCAATTGGTGTGTGTGGCGGCAGAGGCATAAACATACCAAACAGAATAATAGGTACGGGAAATACATTTGCTGTTAGCCTGAATTACCTTTCAGGTGGTGTGGCAATGAGTGTTGAAAAAATAATAGACAAAGACCACTTCATTGCCTTTCAAGACGACGTTACGCAAGCAATGTACATCAGTAAGGTACGCAATCTGTCTCACTCGATTCTTGGAGCAAGCGCGTCATCGTTTACATCGGGAGAATCGTCAACCTTCCTCCGTATGTCTAGAAATATTGATGACGGTAACGCTACAACCACAGACGAGTATATTTCTGTTAAAGACTTCTTTGCTTCGTCCACAATAGACGGTGGAACATTCGCCTAAATACCAATTGAGGACTGATACATGGCATCAACAATAGTATTCCGCAGAGGCAACACCTTCCCGTCACAGGGGTCGGGTATCACGCTGGCAGAGCCTGTGTTCAATACCAGTCAGAACACTTTCCATATTGGACTGGGTCACGGTGTCACTGCGGCGTGGGTTGGTGCGCCCATCACAGGGCTTTCGGCTAGTATTGCGTCTGGCGAAGCGTACAAGATTCCCACAGCAGAGGCAGTAAAGAATTACATTGGTGGGCTGTGCTACGGAAACACGGGTGCGCCCACCATCACGCAGTATGTGTCGTCCTTTAATGGACTCACGGGTGCTGTGGGAGGCGTGTGTGCCGCTCAAGCCAACACATTCACCGCACTACAGTCCTTTGCAAACGGGATATCCGCAAGCGGCATCACCGTGAACGGCGACATGAGCGTGACAGGAAATTTTACGGTCAGCGGTGGTGTCACCTTCACCACCAGCGAAACGGTGCTGATTGAAGACAACATCATCACACTGAATTCCAATGTGACAGGCTCTCCGAGCGAGAACGCTGGGGTCGAGATTGAACGCGGCACATCCGCTAATGTGCAGTTGCTGTGGAACGAGAGCAGTGACAAGTGGACATTCACCAATGACGGCAGCACCTACTACGATCTGCCTACATCGGTGGTCACCTCATTCAACGGAACCACTGGAGCAGTTCAAGGGGTGTCTGCTGCTGTGGCAGGCACAGGTATTAGCGTATCAGGTGCAACAGGTGCAGTCACCATCACCAACACTGGTGTGCAGTCGTTCAATGGAACCACTGGAGCAGTTCAAGGTGTGTCTGCTGCTGTGGCAGGAACAGGTATTAGTGTATCAGGTACAACTGGATCTGTTACCTTCACCAATACAGGTGTGCAGTCGTTCAACGGCTCCACTGGAGCAGTTCAAGGTGTTTCGGCAGCAGTTGCGGGAACAGGTATTAGTGTATCAGGTACAACTGGATCTGTTACCATCACCAACACTGGTGTGCAGTCGTTCAATGGAACCACTGGAGCAGTTCAAGGTGTACGGTATGTGAACGGTAGAACCGGAGACATCGTGATTCTTGGTGGCACAAACATTGGTGTGTCAACATCGGGTCAAATCGTAACAGTAAACAATGAAGGCGTATTGAGTGTTGACGGTTCCACTGGAGCCGTGAACAATGTGGCTCGTACCAATACAGCAAACACATTTACACAACTACAGACCTTCTCCAATGTAAACGGTATCAGTGCCTCACGGGTCAGTACGAAAACCGTTGAGTTACCCGGTAATCAATCAAACCTGACTATCACAGGCGCACTTTTTACTGATTCTGCTGGTATTCGCCTGTACTCATCGGACGGATTCGGTGGAGACTACTACACCACAGTAAAGGGATCGGTGCTGTCCGCAGACCGTACCATTACCTTCCCCGACACCACAGGAACGGTTGCACTCACATCGCAACTCATGGGTGCGGTAAACGGCTCCACGGCTGCTACAACTGCTGTGACTTCTTTCAATGGACTGACTGGAGCAGTTACTGGTGTGTCTGCTGCTGTGGCAGGAACGGGTATTAGTGTATCTGGTGCAACTGGTTCTGTAACGATCACAAATACTGGTGTGCAGTCGTTCAACGGAACCACTGGTGCTGTGCAGGGTGTGTCGTCCGTGAACGGCTCCACTGGTGCGGTAACAACCTACGCAGGAACCACAGGCAATATACAGTTCCGATACGGTTCTGGAGTTACGGCTAACAACACTTTCACCTTAAGCAGAGGAGATGAATACACTGGAGAGGAAACGGAGTGGTTTACAATTTCTGGCTACACCTACGCCGGCGGCGGAGGTGCGGTGATAGTAGGAAATGTCGAATCTAAAGGAATTCGCATCAATCGTTCTTATGGTCAAAGTGGACTTGACGAAGGTGGCGGGGTCGCAATAGAGGCACTTGGTATCTTCAATGATGGTGAACAAACATACGGATCTAATCTGTTTCTGACAACTCCCTCCACAGATCAAAACGCAGAAATAATAATTGCTCCACAGGATACTGCTTGTTTTTCTTATACACCCACGAACGTATTTTCCCTTGTTCCTTTTAACGCGCAAGCAGGAGCCAATTTCTCTGGCACTATTACTGTAAATTCTGCAAGACTTGGTAAAACTGGAAGCAATCTAGTATTTGGTGATGGTTGTGGTAATTCTATAACGACAGGAATAAATAACACATTAATAGGATTTGAATCAGGAGATCTTATATCTTCTGGTCAGCAAAATACCACAGTAGGGTATCAAGCACTAACAGAGGGAACAACAGGTGGTTCAAATACGGCTGTTGGTTTTTGGGCATTACGCAATACAACAACCGGAAACAACAATAGTGCTGTTGGTACTAGAGCATTACGATCAAATACCACAGGAAACGACAATATTGGTATTGGTATTTATGCTTTAGAACTAAACCAAACAGGAATTAGAAATATAGCAATTGGTGCATTTGCTCTATCTGAAGGTGCTACTTCTGCTGCTAACAATATTGGAATTGGTTACGCTGCTCTTCTCAAGAACACTACTGGATCAGAAAATGTAGGAATTGGTACAGATTCCTTAAGAAACAACACCACAGCAAAAAATAATGCTGGTATTGGATATCAATCTCTTTATAGTGCTACCTCTGGCGGATCAAATGTTGGTGTTGGTACAAGTACCATGTACAGACTGACCACTGGAACAAATAATGTTGCTATTGGATATCAAGCATTGTTTGGTAGTGCTTCTGTTACTAGTACAGCAAATGTTGCTATTGGTTACAACTCAATGGTGAGTAATACTATCGGTTCATATAATGCTGGTATTGGTTTGGCTTCTCTCTACAGTCTAACCACAGGACAACAAAACATAGCAGTTGGTGGAGAAGCCCTGTATGCTATTACAAACGCAAGCAATAATACAGCAGTTGGGCAAGTAGCGTTGAGATATGCAACACAAGGTTCCGACAATACTGCTATTGGTATTAATGCCGGATCGTTTAAAACAGCAAGCAATACTAATCTTACTGCGATAGGTAGTTATAATGTGTTTATAGGCAGTGGGGCAAGAGCCTCTGGAGATAACAACAATAATGAAGTAGTGATTGGTGGTCAAAATCCACTTGGTCTAGGTAGTAATACCACCGTAATTGGAAACAGTAGTACAGTTGGTAATAGAATTTTTGGAGTTAATTCTACCGGTCAAGTTGCTCCTACAGTAGCAAGTGCTGCCACAATTGCTCCAACAACCAGTATTGTATTCGTATCAGGCACAACTCAAATAAATACAATAACAGCACCGTCTACAATCGCAACAACAGGCGGTCAAATTACTTTAATACCAACAGGCTTGTGGACTACAGGTACAACTGGAAACATTGCTTTGGCAAGTACTGCGGTTGTGAGTAGAGCACTAATAATGACATACGATGCTGGGACTGCTAAATGGTATCCGTCTTATTAAAACTTTAGGAGATTAAAATGGGATTAGAAAAAACAAAAATCAACGATCAAGGTATTTCGGTTTCTTATTGGCGTATTGATTATGTCACAATAGGTCATAGAGAAAAGAGAGCAACCATGTGTTTATTGGGTTATATTGATAAGACAAAAAGAGATCAAGGATTAAATCCTATTCTATCAGAAGTCTATCACATTTGGTCAGACACTTACGATGCTACTTTTGGTCCAGATGCTTTAGATGCAATTGGAAATCCAATGCACGCTGCATACCAGTGGATAAAGGCAAACACAGAATTTTCTGACGCTGTAGACGCCTGATACAGCAATCCAAATATCGTGAAGAGTACAGAATCCCCTTGAAACACAGGGGATTCTCCTACATACTCTACCTAGCAAACAAGGAGTACATCTATGAAGCAACTGCCGTCTCTATATCAGCATTTCATTTTCATTTCGCGCTACAGCCGATGG
>Ga0169931_10009458_pt1 | contig 14046 bp, 14 predicted proteins | sample Kivu_15m_20L_FD_129675 | JGI IMG/M metagenome (GOLD analysis project Ga0169931, IMG submission 129675) | Freshwater microbial communities from Lake Kivu, Western Province, Rwanda to study Microbial Dark Matter (Phase II) - Kivu_15m_20L... | ecosystem: Environmental > Aquatic > Freshwater > Lake...
ATTTTATAAATTTTATGAAAATTTCAAATGAAATATTCCACAAAATATTGGGGATTGGGGATTGGGGATTGGGGATTGGCCCAATCCCCAATCCCCAATCCCCAATCCCCAAAATTAAAATTAAATATATCAATTTGCATATTATAAATTAAATCTCCTTCTATTAATATGTTTTATAAATTTTATGGCACTAAATTTTTATAATAGAACATTTTTTTTATTTTATATATCGTCACACTATTTAATTAAAAGCTTAAAACTTTAACTATAACTAATAAATAATTTTTCATAATAAATAAATGGCTCACTATGGAAAAGTCGAATTTTGGGAAGAACGTTATTCAAAGTAATTATGAATATAGAAAAATTTAAGAAGCTTAGAACCTTTTGATTGGTATCAAGTTTATGCAGGAATAAAGGACGTGATTACGCAATATATAAATAAAAATGATAGAATTTTAAACGTCGGTGCAGGAAATTCAAGTAAATCTAATTAATAATATTTTATAAAGGATTAAGTGAAGACATGTACGAGGAGGGCTATGAACAAGTTACAAATATTGACATATCTCACACGGTTATCACTCACATGCGTGAAAAGTGCCTTACAAGATGTCCCAAAATGGATTGTAATTAATTAATTTAAATCTGCCAGTTAAAAAGATGGATGTTCTAGATATGAATGAATTCAATTCTGCTAGTTTCAACACTGTAATTGACAAAGGAACACTTGATTGTGTGTTATGTGGCGACAATTCAGTTCCAAACGCAGAAAAAATGATGCAGGAGATATACAGAGTACTTGTTCCTGGAGGAGTTTATATTTGTATTTCTTATGGGGATGAAGAACATAGAAAAAAATATTTTGTAAAATAAACAATTGATTCTTAATATCAAATTTTATTTAACTCTAGACCACCCAAAATTGGGAAATTTTTGTCGATAGAGTTGCTAAACCATCTACTATGATTACATCTAGTGTAAATACAGATGAAAAAGACCCTAAAAATTTCCATTATGTTTATACTATGGTCAAGCCTAAATAAGTAACAGATATATTAATTTTAGATAATGCATGAATTAAAATATTAATAAAATATGCTAAAAATTCATATAATTATATACTATATATTTTATAAGTAAATCTTTAATTCCAATCTCCTTCTACTTTTATAAATTTTCTTCTTTTAAACAAAGATTAGAATTTTTACAAAAACATCGTCTAATCAAAGTTTAAAATTAAAATCATAAAATGTTCTAAAATTTTGTTAAGAATTTTAAAATATTACTTTAATTTTGGAGTTTTCACTTTCATCTTAAGTAATTTATTAACTTTCAAAAGTTGAGGAAAACCAAATATCTTTGATTTATTTTTAGCTATATTATCTATTTTTTGGAACGAAATTTCTTTTTCGATTAATTCGATCATCAAGTAAATATCCTTCACACAAATTTTACCTAAAGAAGTCTTATCTAAAATTATTTCATCAAATATCGGCATTTCTTCTGATTTTTCTTCATTAGATTCATCAGAATATTTTTTCTTCAGAGGTGCGTGTAAAGTTGTTCTCGATACTTTAGGCCAGCTAATTTCATTAAAAAGTACCTAATTACTTGATTTTAATTTTGATAGAGTGTAAATCGTCTTTATCATGATTGTTCTCTTCATAATGGGTCGTAATTTTTTTAATAGGTATAGCTGCATTAAATAATTGCTCCAAAAGAGCAAAATTTTTATTTTCTACTTTATCAAAAAAGCTCAAATCAATGTAGGGGTTATTCTGATTATCATTTAAGACCAATTTTTTTATAAGACTCTCAATTTTTACGAATTTTGAAATATAAGAAAGAAGCCTCATTTGTTTGATGTTAAAGTTAATTGTGCTTCTCTTTCCAAGGGAATTAGAAATCTCTACTGAGAAAGATGTGAGTTTATAGATATAGCTTGCATAAATAGCAGGATATTGAATATCTTCGCTTTCCCGACTTTTTATTTCTGTATGATTTATGCTATTAAAAATTGTAACCAAAAATGATAAAGTGAGATCCTTATCAGAGTAATTTTTTATTTTATTTTCATTTTTGAAAATATCTTGATTCCCTTTTTGATTTTCTTTTTCTTCATTTATTTCATTTTCTTCTTTATTAGCATTTGTTATAGATTTGACACTCGATTCTTCGATATTTAAATTTTTTTCATTATCCAAATCTGAAGGTTTTTTAATTTTTATTTTCGTTCGTGTGATTGACTTTGATTCTCCTAAAAATCTCATGCTTCTTTGCTTTATATGAATGGAATCTGCCTTAGAAAATATTTTTGTGAAATAATTTCTGAACTCTGTTAGAGAAATTAAATAATTGACGCAGTAAAATTCCCAATTTGAAAAATTTATATTAAACAGAAAATAAAGTAATTCTGTATCAACGAATTTAAAAATAGTTTTTGAACTTTTGCTTATATTCATTTCAATATAGGTCAATCTAAAAATATATTAATAATTTTACTTGATTTCGACCTCAAATTTAGTTTTAGAAGTAATCCACACAAACTTGAAAATTTTCTCGAGCCCCTTCTTAAAATAATCTTCAACTTTATTATGTGATTCTGATTGCTTATCAAGTAGATCTTTGACATAAATAAAGAACTCCTCTTCATTTATTTTTACATTATCAAAATTTTGACTAAACCGTAATGAAGAAAGTAAGACATATTTGAATTTTTCTAAATCAAAAACATAGAATGGATGAATCAATTCGAAAGGTAAAGTGAAAGTAAAATTTTTAATTTGAGAGTTATTTTCCATATTTTTGAATGTTATTTCGATAGAATGTAAAATAAGTGAAATTTCTTTTGTTCTTCCGGGATTAAAGAATGTCTTTAGAATTTCAGTTCTATTTTTATTTATCTCACCATAAAAAAGATTTCTTTTAATATAATTTCTAAAATAATCCTTTTTACTGAATATTTCCCTATCGTCATATATCAACTCTAAAGAGGAAAAGTTAAAAAAAATTTCTGACAATTGTTGAATACCGGATACCTTTTTTCTGTTTAGCGAACTTAATTTTAGAGTAGAATTACTAATAGTATGAGGACTCAAATCAAGATTCGTGAATTTAGAAACGACATCTGTTAGAAACATATTATTAGAATGATTATATTCCTTGTCTGATTGACCATCCTCATTATAATACCTTTTGGAAAATTCGCTAAATTCAAATTTACTCTGAGATTTGAAATTTAATTTTTTTCCATGTGATGTTGGATTCTTCAAATTTTTCAATTTTTCACCTTCAAGACTCTTTACAGGAGTTAAAAAGGAATTATTTATGTTGTCTGAATCCATACTATACCGATTTTTAATACAAGTATTCGTTTCCGAAGGAAAACTATTTGAACTTAATTTTCCGCTATTAAAATTATTTTGAGTTTGTATTAAGGGAAGTTTATAAGTTATTAATCTTGTGTGATTGTAGAAATTTTGAATATATTGATTGTAATTCTGTGTATTACCAACTAGCTTTTTCGTTTGTAAAATTATTGCATGGCTTTTTATATCTTTCCCATATTCAAATGGTAGAATTTTCTTTGGTGGATTAAAATCATAGCTTAGTTGACTACTCATTAATTATTATAATTAAATTTAATATTTTAAATAATCCGGTACTAAATTTATACACAAATTAAATTTCGCTGAAACATAAAAATTTATTCGAATAAGTTTAATTTCAAATATTAAGTGAGAATTATATATTTAAACGATCCTTAGCGGGTTGAATATGATTTATCTTACTTCGAATAGATTAAGGCTATCGTTAAATTTTAATGGAAGCTTTTTCTTGCTATTCTTGAGGTATAAATTATCAGAAAGTCTTTTATTTATGTTATCATAGAATATATCGAAGCATGTCATTGCTGTTTTAATCTGATAGCTAAGTATGTATTCTTTCAATTCTGAGGGACAATATTCATGAGTATATTGATTAAGTTCTCTTTCAATTTCCTAAAATTTAGTTTAATCTAGTATATACACTAATTTCTCTTATATAATAATTGGTTTGATTTTTTTGCGTCTTATCGCTAATAGTCTCTATTAATAAATCATTGTTTTCGCAAAGAATATTTTTATCAATTTTGTGTAATTTTAAGTCATTCTCTGCTTTTATGTTTATTATGAATTTAGGTGTACTAAAAAAATATTGTAATGAATTATGTTATACCTATTTGGATAGTCCAGTCCAATTTCTACATAAGCAAACATTTTCGCTGTTTTTCTTTCGAATTTTATCATCAAATATATTGCTTCTTCTTCTGAAAAGAAAGTTATTGGAACTTTTAAAAAAATTTTGTAATATTTTCCGTCTTGGTCCTTTTCGAATGTTGATATCATCTTAAAATTCTCTTCCGAAAAATCATAGTCATATTTTTCTTGAAAGTTTTGTAAAAATTCATTTTGGGAAATTCTTGTAACATCCGTTATAATTGCTCTCTCTTTAAGAAGGTTAAACCTTTTTTCCCTTTTTATTTCATTTACAGCATCAGGAAAAATCTTTCTATCTTTAATCAAAAAATCTACTTGACTTAGTAATATCGGAAAATAGATTATTCTTTTAGTAAGCAAATCAATGAAATTATCAACATTTATTTTACTCGGAGAGTCGAAATACGCTTGTTTTGATTCGAAAGAATCTACGAATTTTGATTTATTTTTGTTTTTTACAATATCAGAAATTTTTTTAAGATAAGCTAAATTATAGTTGATATTATTCGCTAAGATTTGAATGTAATCATAAAACTTCTCATTTGATGAACATTCATCACAAAGAAAACAAACGGCTTTATTTATTTCTGACTTTAAGGACGAAAGAAGATTTGCAGGAGGAGAAAATAAGTTTGACATAATTTGGTTTGTATTTAGATTAAAATAGGAGTTTTTATTATTTGAGATAACTTCGACAGTTACTATATTAAAGATTGGAAGAAAATAAAAGTTCAAACATAATGGTAGAATACTTCTGTTTACATTTGAGAATAAGGATTCATCAAATATATCCTGTGAGGGGTTTAATTTTTTTATCTCGAAGTGAAGATATAGAGGAAATTTCTTAATTTTTTGCAAATTTATAATATCAATCTCGTCGTTGCTTTTACTTAGAGTTTCGAAAAAAATTTTATCTTGACTAGAATCAATTTTATTCTTATCATTTGTAACGTTTCTCTTTTTTCGAAGAAATTTATTCTTTGATTTTTCTTCTTTGGTATTTTCTTGAGTATCAATAACATCGTGCAAATCAATCTCGCTTTCATTGATTTCTCCTGAGTCAGTATGTTCGCCCTCTTCTTTATTATCAATCCCATGAGGGTTTATTTTTGTATTAGTTACTGCCTTCTTATCAGAGTTTTCTTTAATGTTGTTGAGGTTAATGTTGTCAATAGGATATTTCTCATAAAACTCGGATACTTCTTCTTCTCTTCCTAATATTTCTAATTCATATTCTAGTCTTGATTTATTTATACAACTAATTGAGTTGTATAAAACAAATAATGGCTGAGGTAATTTTTCAGATAAAACAGAATTCGAGTTATACGAGGTTATATTTAGATTTAGATAATTCTGAGCTTTCAAAGTTGAAATTTCTAAGTCTTTCATGCATAAAGGAAGGTATCTAAAAAATTTTTCTTTTTGTTTTAGTTTATCTTCATTAAGATTTTTTTCTTGGGCTAAATTTTTTTGTGTTTCATCCAAAGTTTTTCTCATTTCTAATTCATATTTTAAACAATCCAAAGTATCTAGATTTGCATCGCTTATATTCATTCCTTTTGATCTGTAATATTCTAATACTATTTCTTTTTCTGAAAATTTTATTTTATCTAAATGTTCAGAAGGATAATTTGAACAGAAATTTATTTGCGAGATGATATTTTCCTTCTGATATGAAAAATTTTGATAGTTTAAATTTTTCTCTTCTGCCTTTTCTCTTTCTTTAGCAGTTTGTTCTTTAAAATTCTCCAACTCCTAATTTTAAAATAATAAGAGACTTACCTTTTGTACCTCACTGTTTAAATATTTGATTTCTAATAAATTGACTAAGCCATCTTGGAGTGTTTCGAAGGCCTCGTTTTGTTTAAAGTCAGTACTATCACACATTTTTAGCAACTTGTTCATCTTATCTTTTAGATCAGTAACACAATATTTAAATTCTTTTATATTCTTTGAAAAATTTCCATGCATGTAGTGATTCTCCATGTTAAATTAAATATAATTAGAATTGGTATTAATTACAAAAATTCAAATTAATTGAAATATTTAATTTTATATTAGTGTTGAATTAAAGACATAGAGAATACAAAATATCCGAATAAAGCCATAGTAAAGGCAATAAATATAAGAAACGAATAGAAATTTCCTTTTCCTATGCATTTAGTAGTCCATGGGCAATGATGATCATAGCCTTCAACACATATATTACATTCAAAGCAGTGGTTTGACTTGGCTTCTGTGTTTACCCATAATTTACACTTTTTGCACTGTCTAAAATTAATATTTTCTTCTGTGAATGAGCCGTTTTTCTGAAGGGGAATTCCTGGATTGATTAATGCAGTGTATATGTAAGAGATTAATTGAATTAATGCTGTTATTACTCCAATTAAGTAGATAAAATTGTTGATTTTCCCCCACAAAAAAGAGAAATATAAACCAAGTAATAACAATTCTATTGACAACAAGCATACGAAAAATGGCCCTGTTAAATTAATTTCATTTTAGGTTTATATTTTACAATGTGGTCCTATAACTATCAAAGGAATTTCATTTCTATAATAAAATAAGTATAAATTCCCTAATTTCCTTTTATCAAGTCTATTTGTATCTAAACATATATTTAGCAATGCATCATTTTCGTTTTCTTTCGGTATTTTTTGTAGAACGTCGCCGTTGGTTGTCATTAAAAATTTTGATTTTAAATGGTTAAATATATTAATATAAATTTTATAAATTACCTAACGTTTGAGTTTTATAAATCAAATTTAATATAAGGGAAAAAGCATCTCTCAAGGGAAATAATGAAGAAATTCAAAAAATACCATTTGTCTTTATTTTAATATATCAAGCTGTTAATTAAAATACAAATTAAATTTTTTTATTGTTGTAAATAAAATTATTAAGAAGGATAAAATAAAATTTATATGAGTTAAGCATAAACAAAAATTCAATAATAATAAATTTTAATATAATTTCTTTTAAAGCTATAAAATATTTTAATTATTATTTGAGATAAATTTCACTTACAAAAATTATTTTAATTTTATATTTTATAATTATGTAAATTGACCAAAGAATTATAATCTTAATGTCAAGGGGATATGAGAAGAACGTTTATTTGGCTATGCTCGCAGAGCAATGCAACCGATTCGAAGAGATGACCGAATTCCTTGAAGATTTCTTGAAGAGCAGAGAAAAAGATCTTAACAGTGACGAGAGAAACTTACTTTCAATCGCTTATAAGAATTCAGTATCCTCAAGAAGATCAGCTTTAAGAACTGTTATGGCTTACGAGATGAAAGAGAAAAAGAAGGAAAACTCGGCTTTCTTACCTTACATTCAAGAGTACAAAAAGAAAATTGAGGCAGAGTTGACTAAAATGTCGAACAATATTATCCACACAATAGACACTCAATTATTAAAAAGAGCAGAAGACAGTGAAGCTAATGTGTTTTATCTTAAAATGAAAGGTGACTACAACCGCTACATTGCTGAATATGCAAATGGTGAACTCAAACAACAAGTAGCTGATGCCGCACTTGAAGCCTACAAATCAGCAACTCAACACGCCAAATCATTGTCACCTGTTCATCCCATCACCCTTGGATTGGCCCTCAACTTCTCTGTCTTTTACTATGAAGTCATGAGTGATCATGAGACTGCCTGCAAAATTGCACAAGATACCTTAGATTCAGCTAGCAAGGATTTAGCCAACATTGATGAAGATGATGAGACTAATCGTGATGCCATGGCAATTGTCAGTCTCTTGAAGGAAAATCTCGAAATGTGGAAATACGAGGCAGAAGAAGGAAACGCATAGGATCTATATTAAAATTAGAATCAGATCTAAATTAAAAATTTAGAATTTAAAAATTCTTAAAAAATATAAATATCCTTATTTATTTAGCTATAAGTTGAATTTAAAAATATTTGAATATTTATAAAAAGGTATTTTTAATATTTTTATCATAAGAAACTTTGAATGAAATTTTATAGTTTTAAATTAATGATATAATTTACTAATAAACTTTCTAAATGAATTCAAATTAAAATATGCTAATCATTTAATTAATTAAACTTTATTTTGCTATATTTTTATTTCCTATTAGTAAATTTCCATGAATTATATTTTAATCAATGAAAAAAAACAAAAATTCCCACGGAAATAAACAGAAAACCAAATTTGACAAAGCAAATACTAAAAATAAAAAGGAATTTCGTAATAGATGCTTAGTAAGTGATAACAATGAAATAGATGCCACAAATAGAGAAATTATTGACGAGATAGAAATAGACACTAAAAATATCAATATTTCGAGTGAAGAAGAAGACGAAATTAATAAAAATATAAATAATGAAAGTGATGAAGAATTAGAAAATAATTCTGAAAGTTGTGAAGATGAGGAGCCTGAAATAAATAAGGAGAATTTCAAAATAAAACTTTATATGCTTGTATTTACTAAATTAAAAATTTAGAATTATGGTCAATGTGATCCTAAAATGTGCACAGGAATGCGTTTGAGTAAATACGGACTTATGAAAGATCTCAAAATAAATTCCAGATATCAAGGAATTTTACTTACACCTACAGGAAAGAAGATAGTCTCTAAAGAAGATTACAACATAATCAAAGAAAAAGGAATCTGTGTTATTGATTGTTCTTGGGCAAAATTCAACGAATTGCACATAAACCTAAATAAAATTGAAACTAGGCTCCTTCCACATATGGTAGCAGTCAACCCTGTTAATTATGGAAAGGCTTATAAACTCTCTTGTGTAGAGGCTGTCTCAGCCACTTTGTTCCTTGCTGGGCTCTATAAAGAGGCAGAATTTATTTTAGACCATTTTAAATGGGGAAGATCATTCTTCAAGGTAAATCAAGAGGTGTTCGCTCTTTACAAAGAGTGTAATAATGACAAAGACCTTAAGAAAGTGGAAACTGATTTTCTTAATACACAAATACTAGAAAAAGAAAAAAGAAAATTAGAAAGTGAAAAAGAATTGGAATTCTCTGATGAAGAAGAGGAGGAAGACCGAGAAGACTATCAAAACTTATTTGCGAATATTGATATAGACACGATGACTAATGATCTTACAAGGAAATAATAATAATGGTTGATTTGTTTATTATCAGTTAAAATGACCTTGACTTTATAAAGAGAAAATGAAAGCTTTCTGTTTTAAATAATAATAAAATTATATGAATACAAGCAGTATATAAAATTAAATATTACTATTAAATATTATTTTAATATAAACTTATTATTTTAAATAAATTTTCTTAAGTTCATTTTATTTCAATAGTAGTTGATATAAAATAAGGTTTATTTATTGTTTGGATTTTCCTCCTTTAGCTGTGGTGGTTGTGGCAGCAGCTTCTTTTTTCTCTGGAGCAACATAATTTTCACCTCTAACAAAGCAGCAGTATTTTGAATGAGCTTCATTATATGGCTTCAATTTCTTTTCTTCTGTTAAAACTCTGATAGCTTCTCTTGCTAATGAACTTGAATAATTTAAATATAAATCATTACACATTGACTTTAAGTTTTTCTGAGATGACGGCGGGGGTGACGAATGCTTCTTTAGCAATAACGTCTTTTGATAATTTGTCCCAGACTGGTTTAGTCCAGAAGACTGTGTTATTAAGTTTATCCTTAGATTTTGTTTTTGACCATTTCTACAACAAGGGAATTAAAATTTTCCTTTACCTTCTTCTTTCCTTTTCCTCCACCTGCTCCGGCTTTTAAAACTTTTGGAACTTTATCTCTTAACTTATCCTTTGCCTTCGACTTTTCCTTCTCCTTTGCCTTTTCTTTTTCAGTTTTTCCCTACATGTAAGAAAAATTTGCTTACCATTTGTATCTATAATAAAATTCCTATCTTATAATTAATTAATTAAATAAATAATTAATTAAAATTAAAATTAAGAAAATTTTAATTAATTATTATGGATAAGGAGGTAATTCTTACAAAAAAATTGAAATTAGGAATTTTTTCTTATTCTCTGTTAATTCTCTTGGTTTTCTTTTATTTAACAAGTTTTATGAATAAAAACTTTTCATTGATATATGGACAGATTCCTCTTTTCACAATAAAATGGCTGGAAATGTATAGATTATTTACTGGAATTTTTATTTCTCACAATTTTTTTGAATTGCTCCTTAATCTTTCAGTTGTCATTGTTGTTATAAACTCGCATGAAAATCAAGAGGGAACAACAAAAACTTTCATCAATTTTTTTTTATCTGCGATTTTAATTCAGATTATTATTATGTTGCTGTACTTTTCAGTTAATTTTCTATTTCCGATTTATCTAAGCTATTCGATTAAGCCTACAGTGGCGGTCGGTTTAGCATTCATAACTAAGCACATATTACTTAATAACGATAAAAGTTATGTTATATATCCAAATTTCACGGCAAATAACAGATGGCTTGCGATTATATTTTTTATTTTTGTAATTCTACTTAATTATAGAGAATTCAAATTTGAATCATTATTAGCATTTTATTATGGGTTTTTAATTTGTAAAATTCCAAAGTATTTCAATTATTCCCCTAACGAGGAGACAATCCTACACTTTGAAAAAAATGAAAAGTATAAATCCATTTTCAATTTAGAAAGTTGGATCTTAATTGAAGAATGCTTCTTTAAAAGTGTTAGTTATCGACATACTGAAATAGAAAACGGTAGTCATATAAAACAAGTTGAACAATTAGATGTTAATGAAGGAGAGCATTTGGATTTTTCGGAAAATTCAGAATTTAATTTAATTGAGAGGAAGAATATAGAGATTAATGAAAAAGAAAATCAAATTGAATTAATTGCTGAAATATAAAATAATACACTACACATAATTAAGAGATAGAGAGAATATTTTCCCGACTATTCTTAAAATAAAATACCTCAATTATAAATAAGTATTGATTCGTATATTTTTATATATTCAATCAGAATTTAATTCAAATAAAAAATTTTTAATTTAAAAAAATAAAATTGAAAAATGAAGTTGATTTTTTTAATTATATTTTTAGCTGTTATATCATACGTAAGTTCCGAACTACTTACTAATTCATTTATGAGAACACGAATGCAGAGCTTAGCATGCAATCTTGCTAGAAGATACGATGACTTGAAACAATTAGATGTAAAATTCATAAAAATTGCTAAAGATAATACAAAACATAATGATCTCGAGATCCAATCATCTGATTACTCTGATTTTCTTAACAGAGTCAAAAATTTTAAGGAGTTAGGAACACAATATCTTGTTTATAAAATGTTGTATGGTGATAAATTGGCATCTCAGATTTTTATTGATCTCAAAAAGAATCAGAATAAAAAGAAAGAAGATGAAAAAGTTGATGAAAAGGATATTCTTGAAAGGGTAAAAAAGATTGTAAAAATGACAAATGGAATCGGTGCTGAGAATTTTGCTACTTACCAAGCAGTCGAATATTTACAAAAATTACCCTTCACTTTCGGAAAAGGATCAGGATGCAAAGTAAATCTTTTCAGCGATAACGAGATCTCCTTATTGGAGAGAAGAATAACTAGTTATAAATCTAAATACCAAAGGAGATTCAAAAAGTATAAATCAAAAATGAAGGAAGAACCTGTTGGCTGGAAAAGTATAAAATATTATGAGCAACCGAAAAATGCTAAAATAACTTCGGAGTCTTATTGGAAAAAAAAAGATGAAAACTTCCCAATGGTTGTAGAATACGGAAAGCAGCACGGACACGACTGTGATTTTTCAAATCCTTCCAATATTGTTTATGTAGATAGAATTGAATCAGTGCAATTAAAAGAAAATTGTGACATTCAAATAATTTCAGGTTCCACTGACGATACTAGAGAAACTGAGATAGTGCCAGTAAATTTGGTAAATTCGAGACGTAATCCAAATAATCAATTAAATTTTAATGTTAAATTTTACGTGAGTGAGAATAGGCTCGATTGGAATTGTATCGGTTGGAGTATTGGTGTCCAAGATTTTTTAAATACAGATCTTTATACAGAGAATACTAAAAAGGTGACTACAAGAGGTGAGCTGATGCTTTACTTGCAACAATTTTCAGAAGCATTTAAATATGTAAGAAATAATACATCAGTTAAACCAAATGTATACAATAGAATATTATCTAAATTGAAATTTCCACCTCCATCATTGATGGAAGAACTCATAAACCAAGATAATCCTAGAAATTATCTTGAATCACATATTATAGGACTTAAAAACGGAGTAAACCAAGAAAACATAGAAAAACTTTGTTCAGGCAATTTTGATGGTGCCATAATATTCTATGGTCAAGATGGTAAACTTACTCATGGTGCGAGATATTTAAAACACTTTAATCTTTGGTCATCTAAATTAGGACAGTCTGACCTTATAACTCACAATCTAGAATCCTTAAGTGACAGTCCGTCAGAAAAGAGTTTGTATGGATACCCAAAATTTCTATATTGCCCGAATGGCATTAGTCAAACAATAGCAGATGGAGGAGATCCGAATAGACAAAACTTTTCTTAAATTATGAAATATTAAAATATTAATTTTATTTGTTTAAATAGTAGTTTTTTTATGAAAAGATACGTCCTAGGATGAAAGATAGTTTTGAATTAGTGTAAAGACATTCGTCAAAAATGATGTTTCGTATTTCGATTATATAATTTAATTTATCACAAAATTTTAGATATTCCCTAAATTAGATAAGTGAGATATAGCTGTGGATCATTATTGAAATATTATCTTACAAAAGGATTTTAATAAATTTTTGTATTTATAAAATTTATAAAGATTAAGGTAAATTTATATTATTTAAATCTAATTTAATTCTTTTTAATTGCTATTAATTATTCATAAATTTAAAATTTAATAAATTACTATATAAACTTATTTATATTGATAGAGCCACCTACTTAATGCTTAAAATATTAATTTAAATTAAATATTTATATTAATTAAATAATTTAACCATTTCAGTTTCTCTGGTCAGATCTGACCACAATAATGACTTTTTTGATTTTATAGAGAAAATTTTTTTAGTAGCCATATATATGCTTTAATTTTTAACTATATTGAAAATTTCAAATAAATTTATAATATATAATTTTATTTATAGTCCATTACCTTATGATATATTTTAAAACATGTCGTAGGACAAATGTAAACATCGCAGGTATCGCATTTGAAATAAGGCCTAACTCTTTTAGTATTCCAGTCTGAACATACTATGCAATCTTTGCGGTTTTGACTATCAACAGGGAAATGTTTACAATGTAACCTGTGGTTTTTTTCTTCATAAGGAAAAAATTCTATCTCACTTTCTGAAAGTCCTCTAATTATCTCAAGTCTAAAATCTAATAGTGTCATTTTGTCATTTCCATCAGCATTAAAACAAATATAAGCATTAGTAATGCAAACTTCCATAGAATAGAAAAATAACTTCTTATACCACTTTATAGAGCGCTTATTCGCAAAATAATAGGAACTTAGTTGATTGTTTCTATTTACTCCTCTTGAAGATTTATTATACTCAAAGATCATTTCTGGTTTGTAAAATTTTTTACCTCCAATTTTTTCAGAAAGTAACAAATTTCCAGCTTTGAAATAATTAAAACACATAGTTAAAATTTTCTTATTGCTCCACTGTACATAAGTTAAATCTTCATGCTGATAAAAAAATGAATCATTTTTTTTCAGTTCTTTCTTCTTTGGCAAAATTAGGAAAACCTTTTCTTCCTCTTTTGACACTTGCCGTAAAATTGATATTATTTCTAG